>Ga0208974_1000077_pt1 | contig 42599 bp, 32 predicted proteins | sample GreLakmeER15MSRF_FD_187699 | JGI IMG/M metagenome (GOLD analysis project Ga0208974, IMG submission 187699) | Freshwater lentic microbial communities from great Laurentian Lakes, MI, USA - Great Lakes metaG ER15MSRF (SPAdes) | ecosystem: Environmental > Aquatic > Freshwater > Lake | place: Great... | reverse complement strand
AGCATCCTGTGAAGAACATGGGATTCCTGTTACACCTTTTCTGGGGCTAAAACTTCCCACAACAACGAAGACGATCCTTGATAAGTGGGGATTCAGGGTAGATCCTCGCTGTGACGAACATGTAGACTCAAAAGAAGTGATGAATATCTGGTTCAAAGAACAGCTGTGCCTGACAGGTCATCTCGCGATCTGGAAAGAAGTCGTATCAAAACATAACGGTGCTGTCGCAGTATTTGAGCATGATGCTATCGTCAAGCGTAATTTTCTAGATGTCGATGTTAGTGACAATGAGTGGGTGTTCCTTGGTTATCGTGTGGATCACAGAGATGATTATGAGTGTATCCCAGACCGCTTCGAAAAGATCCAGATAAATAAGTTCGAAGGGACACATGCTTACGCATTGACTCCTAAGACTGCTAAGATGTGTCTTGATGCATTAGATAAGTTTGATCATAACCGAGGATATCTTCCTCTGGGCGTTTCTATTGATCATATGATGGGAGTGACAAATGGATTTAGAATGCCTATGTATGTCGTAGACCCCGCACCCGTCATTGCTGCTGTAGAGAATAAGATCTCACATACGCAACCCGAAAATAAGGTTGCTAGATATAACATGGCACCCCATAATGGATTCATCAAAGGACTCAAGAATATCGAGAAGTATTCTTATGATGAAGAAAACAACTGGTTGGTATTCTGATGAGAGTTAATATCGGTAAGTATCCCAAGTTTAATGCAGAGCGTAAGATCACGGTGAAGATTGATCCGTATGATACGTGGTCAATGGATCATACTCTTGCACTGATCATCCATCCTATGTTAGTCCAGCTAAAAAAGACCAAGCACGGATATCCCAATACAGATCCTCTAGATGTTCCTCATATTGGTGAAGGGACAAGAGAGAATACATACGATCTTGATTCAAATGCAGAAGCACGTTGGAATTGGATCCTCAATGAGATGATCTGGGCATTCTCTCAAGTGATCGATGATGATGCAGATGATCAATTTCATTCAGGTGTACATGACATGCAATCTAAAGAGGTTGAAGTCGATGGCATAAAGATGTATGAGATGATAAAAGGACCTAAAGATACTCACGTTTTCGATGCAGAAGGATGGGGGGCTTGGCATGCTAGAAAGACTAACGGGTTTAAGCTATTCGGAAAATACTACGAAAACCTCTGGGATTGATACATATAATTATTCAGTAGATGCATTGAAAAGAGCTGCTTTTGTTGATGAGATCAACAATGTGCTTAGGGTGAATAATCTAGTTGACAAATCTATGATCATATGCTATCTTGAAAATAGGATCAAAGAGATAGATAAAAGGTATAAGTGAGTTATGGGGGCGGGCGTTGGTACGCGGGAGAGTTTTATAAACTCTTTAGCATCAGATGGGTGTTCTTGACTAGGTTCGAATCCTAGCGTCCCTACCAATATTACAGGAGAAAGTGATGCCATATATTGATACTACGATATGGATAGATGATGAAGATATGACTACTCAAGACCTCGATGATTATGCTGATGATGAGCTTATCGCAGAAATTAAGAGTCGTGGTTATTCTGTCTGGGAAAAACAGTTAGAAAAAAGTCCACTTTCAGATTTAGCATCACTGTATACGACTTTCCAAACAATGGATCGAGATTATTTTGAAAAAGAACTAAAGAAGTTCTTTCGCGAAACCTTAGACGTTAGTATATACTAATTGGACCTGTAGCTCAATGGTTAGAGCCATCCGCTCATAACGGATTGGTTGTAGGTTCGAGTCCTACCGGGTCCACCAACACACAGAAAGATATCATGAAGTTAGCATTTAACACGACAAAGTTTATAGAAGACATCGAGACGATGCATCAGATAAGCAATACCGAATATATAGATGCCATAGTCGAATGGTGTGCCGAGAATAAAGTTGAAGTTGAATATGCTGCCTCCTTCATACGAAAAGATCCAGTCTTTAAATCAAAAATCTTGATTGAGGCAGAGAACCTAAATTACGTAAAAAAGAATGCCAAGCTCCCTTTTTAGTGTACATTTATTGAATTATATGCTATAATGTACTATAATATGGAGCTGTACGATGAAAATCAAGGTATCTGGCAAAGCTAAGAATGTGCAAAGCAAACTTATTGTCAAGGCAGTAAAGTTTTATGGTGAATATTTACTCGGACCTCGCTTGTATGACAAGATTGACCTCAAGATCCATGTCTCCAAGAGATTTCTGAAAAAAGGAATCGACGGCTACTGCGATTGGATGGACAAGAACTCTTCTCCTAGAGAATTTGAGATCACTTTACGACCTTCGCTGAGTGAGGAAGCAGTTCTAATGCTATTAGCTCACGAGATGGTCCACCTTAAGCAATTTGCTAAGAATGAGATGAAACACTACTCCAGAAATAATGCTATCAACTATAAGGGTAAGATCTTTGCAGATGATACAGACTATTGGGAACGCCCGTGGGAAATAGAAGCTTATGGCCGCGAGCGCGGACTCTATCACAAATTTATCAACTCACTTAAATGAGTTGTATAAATACCATAGAGCGTTATACTGCTCTATACAATAATATTATCAATATTAACAATACGGAGAATATAAATGGTTAATTTCGCAGAACTAAAAAAGATGTCGGGTAAAAGCTCGCTCGATAAACTCACCGCAGAGCTCTCAAAGCTCAATGGTGGTAGTGGTGGCGGTGATAACAAGAAGGACGAGCGCCTCTGGTATCCCAACGTAGATAAAGCGGGAAATGGATACGCAGTCATTCGCTTCCTCCCACCTCCTGAAGGTGAGGATATGCCATTCGTTCGCATCTTCGAGCACGGATTTAAAGGTTCTACTGGATCGTGGTATATCGAAAATTCACTCACTACTCTCGGAAAGCCTGATCCCGTCGGCGAACTCAACTCGCAATTGTGGAATTCTGGTCTCGACTCCGATAAGGAAATTGCTCGTTCTCAGAAACGCAAGCTCAACTTCATCTCTAACATCTACGTCATCACTGACCAGCAGAATCCAGAGAATGAAGGAAAGGTATTCCTGTTCAAATATGGCAAGAAAATCTTTGATAAGCTAAATGAGACGATGAATCCTGAATTTGCAGACGAAGAAGCTATGAATCCCTTCGACTTCTGGAAGGGTGCAAACTTCAAGCTCAAGATTCGCAATGTCGAGGGCTATCGCAACTACGATAAGTCGGAATTCTCTTCTCCATCTACATTCATGGAAGACGACGTCGAGATGGAAGCAGTGTGGAAGAAGCAGCACTCGCTGCAGGCTTTCCTCGATCCGAAGAACTTTAAGAGCTACGACGAACTGAAGACTAAGCTCAATCGAGTTCTTGGATTGGATAATCCAGTGGCTATGGCTCGCAAAGAAGCGGTCAATGTAGTTGCTAAGGCTAAGGCAGAGGATCTCCCATGGGCAGAGGAAGCCGAGGCTCCGGCAATTAAGTCCCGTTCTGCTGCTTTTATTGCAGATGACGACGAGGATGGGTTGGAGTTCTTTAAGAACTTAGCTCGATAATATCTAATTAAGAGAGGGAAGCGAAAGCTTCCCTTTTTTTATATGATGTAACCCTGGTTTGCTAAGAATCTCTGCTTAGCAGTTATAGCTTCTGGGCTTATGACTGACTTTGACTCTTTTCCGCCTAGCGAATTAATATTATTGACGATGCTCTTCTTAGATGCAGTTCCATTATTTCTATTTGCAACTTCAGTAGCTACTGACATTCCAGAAATGTCTTTTCCAGGATTCTTGTCTGTAGTGACTACAGTTCCTCCCTTATCTCCCTTTGCATACTCGGCTGCCTTCTGCATTCTGGCAGTACGTGCAAGTCCTTTGGACCTCTCGTAGTAGATGTCTACTGCAGCAGCTGCTGATATTGCATCAGTCGTATTTCTCAGCATGTCTCCTGCTTTCTTTTCAGGCCCATTCAATTCATAGTTGACGAACCCGAGTTGCTCCTCGAACGTAGATTCCCTGATATCTTTACCTGCCCATTCCCTGAATATTGCTTGCCTATCTGGGTGCCACTGCGCGATGCCGTAAGCAGCTCCATTGTCTCCAAGTACGTTAGTCTTGAATCCCGACTCGATCTCGAGATTTGCAGCGATTCCTATAGCCTGTTCCCTAGTCCATCCCTTTGATACGAAGAAGTTTATAGCTTGCTCTGCGCTTCCAGTAGCTTCCACGCCCTTTACACTATTCATGTCTATGCTTGGGGTGTATGAATTTCCTCCCAATGAGCCAGATAGACTCGCATACGATGTCAATCCCGACCTAGAATTTCCAGTTCTATTGCCGTTAATGGACGAACCTATTCTAGAGAGTTGTCCGCCGCCTCCTTGACCGGATATCATCGATCTCAGATTCGAAGACTGCTTATTTTCACCGGTTCCAGTTCCAAAGTCTATGCTCTTTCCATTGAATATGAGGTCCTTAGAATTGAACGTGAGTTCCCCTAATTGCCCTTCACGTGTTTGAGCATTAAGCGGTATGATAAATTCTGTTCCATGAAGAGTTACTGGATAACCAGATAATGGTCCTACAGATAAGCCACCATCCGAGAATCCCGTGAGGCGTCCTTGTTCGTCGAACATTCCCGGAAATTGCTTATTTGCATCAGATGCATACTGTGGCATATCAGCTTCAGATGAAGCTAGTGCATTACTGAGTGAGTTTACTACGTAATCAGTTAGAGCTGCTACGGTACCTTCGGGAATAGGAATTGTCAATGCGATTACAACACCGGCTACTATACCTGCCGGTATTGTAACTAGATCTGCGAGTCCTCCACCAAAAATGGCTCCTACTATTGCTCCTATAGCTGCTCCTATGACTTCACCAATTATAGTAGATACAACTATTATTCCATACAGTTCAACTAGTTGGGAAACTATATTAAAGCATTTTTCATTTACATTTTTATCTTTATGGTATATCAACATTCCCATTTCATATACTGCCATAACTACTTCTTTTATAATAATTATTCTCATAACGACATCAGCCGCCGCGGCTCCAGCACTGAAAATGAGAGCTGCAGCCTTTGATCCTATTCCAGGTGTAAATTTGACTAGTGGATTAGCACGATTCGGAAGCTTAGGAAGACTTCCAAGCGTAGCACGTCTAATATCGTTAAGCCTGCTAGGGGTTTTTGGTGCCGGCACCGGTGCCTTTTGGGCTTGAGGTTTAGGTATCTCCGGCCGAGTCTCTACGCGAGTAGCCATTTTTTCAAGTGGTTTACCAGATTTAATCTCTGCCATCATCTCAAAACTTGATCGCAGTCCTAATTTGGCAACTGTACTCCTTGGTATAAATTTATTACTATTAGTGGGATCACTCCAATTACGTGTTTCTGGACGAAACTCCATTCCACTGGCTGAATCAACTATTTTAGCTTTTTTAACTGCTACTTTTTCAGCTGCTACTTTTTCAGCTGCGACTTTTTCAGCTGCTACTTTTTCAGCTGCTACTTTTTTTGCTTCTTCTACAACTTTATTAGCATCAGTCGGTCTATTCGAATTAGACTCAATCTGTTTAGTTTCCTTTATTGCATCATTTTGATTTTTTAATCTTTCCTCAGCAGCCATTCTCTCGGCGGCCTGCTTCTGTAGCTCTGCCTCTAAGTTCCTTCTTGCTTCTTCAGCTGTTGCTTTTTCAGCTACTGCGTTCTCTGTAAGCCTTTTTCTCTCAGCCTCTCTCTCAGCGGCCATTTTCTCAGCGGCCAGTTTCTCAGCGGCCCTTTTCTCAGCGGCCAGTTTCTCAGCGGCCTTTTTCTCAGCGGCCAGTTTCTCAGCGGCCCTTTTCTCAGCGGCCCTTTTCTCAGCGTTTCTGCGTCTCTTTATATTTTCTGATAATTTATTCTTTCCTCTAAATATGTTTAAACCACCACCGCCATCGTCATCGCCTCCTAGATTTCCGGAAGATGAAAGCACATCATTGAGTAAACCCAACTGCTTCATTGCAGCATTATTGATGGATTTTAGATTTGCGTTTATAGATTTGAGAGTGGAGTCGTAACCCCTCAAATTATAGTCGACTCTCAGCAGTTGATAACTATAATCTTGAATTAATTCGTTGACTTCTTCCTCTACCTTTTTAATAGATGCATCTAAGACTCTAAACGAATCTCCCAGTGAATTTAGGGATTCCTTTGCAGCCGCTTCTCTAAAGTCTGATTTCTTTGCCATATCTTATCGAGCCCCTGAGTGTTCAGGCGGTCGACCCATTCCAAATGCAGCTGAAAATCTAAATTCTGCATCAGATGGCTCTACATTTCCGGCTCTTCTGGGATCTCTCAATTTTTCTGGTTGACCCGAGGAAGGGCTTGGCTTAGCTGGAAAATTATTGGTGACTACAGTTTCAGAAGGCGGAGATGACTTAGCAGCAACTGATGCCATAGCTGCCGCGAATGCCATATTCTTGCCGGAAGCTGGCTGTTGTGGAATTATAGATCCAGGTGCACCACTCGGTGGAGCTGCACTAGCTATAGTAGATTGCGGAGTAGCAGACGCGACTGCGCTTGGAGCCATATCTCCAGTTCCACCTTCTTTTGGAGCGGCTGAGAAGTGCATCGGATCCTTAACACTGCGCCAATTCATACCCCAACCTAATCCCCACTTAGATGCAAGTTCTGCTGTTTCCGGTGGAAGATTTGTAGTCGTTGAGTTATTTGGATTATCAGATGGATTAATATCTATTGCAGCGCCATAGGCGTGCATGCTAGGAACCGAGGGATTATTAACATTCATGCGATTAGCATAACCGCCGATGTCATTAATCTTGTAGCCGCCGGCTTCAAGGTCGTTGATGAAACCCTGGAATCTATCTGCGTACTGTTTTGCTACTTGAACAGACTTTCCAGACATAGTCTTAATAGATGATAATTCTGGCTTAACTGTGGGAGTAAAGTCGTTAAATCCAGGAGGACCCAGTCCCCCTTTATATGATCCACTTGCTCCGAGATCGGGGCCACCTTCACTTCCATCTGGAGCTTCGTCTTCCTGATTAAATTCTATATTTTCAGCGTTGAATGTAATCTTATCAGCGTTTAAAGTTAGATTCTTACTCTTTTCACTGCCCTTAGTACTTCTATCTAGATTCTTGATCGCATCAGATTGCTTATTTTCAGTGTTATTTGTGCGGTTTAGACTTACGGTAGAGAGAGCAGTTGGAAGTCTAGATGCCGACGGTTTATTATAGTCGGCCATATTTTTAGAGAAAGACGAAACTCCATACTTTGACTTTACTGATGATTCTAGAGCAGATAAAGCACCTCCCATGTCAGTACTCGACTGCTCGTCAGCTGACATATTAGCGAACTTGTCAGTCATCTTTTGAGATATTTCTAGGTAATCTTGAGTAGCCTGCATCTGTCTGTCTAAGTCATCAGTCTGTTCGTACGATACAGTCTGAATTAAGTCTGGAGTAGATACACTCGTAGCGTCAGATGTTTTTACAGGAGGAGTTTCTGATTCTGGTAGCGTAGGAACTATGCTGGCTGGATCATCAGTATCTCCTCCAGGAACTAATCCAGCGTCTGTCCCGTCTTCACCGGTGAGATACTTGTAGACATCAGGAGCTGCTGCAGCCGCTACTCCCAGGATAGCACCGATAACTGTTGCCCCCCAAGTTCCCTTGCCTCCTCCGGCACCCCCGCCCCCGCCGGAACCATCTCCCCCGCTGCTCTTTAGTGAGCTCAGGATGCTGCCCAGGACTCCTAGAGACCTGTACATATAGCTATTAAGAGTACTTAGGAGATTGTTTGTCTCATTTAGCGTCTGGCCTACGGCCTGCATATCCCTGTCTAAGCGGTCATTTTGCTTTCTATTCTCGCCTATTTGATGGTCTATGTGCTCAAGAAATTTTGATAAACTTGGAAATGACTTAGAGAATAACTTCTCTTTCTTGGCAGCTTCCCTGAGATTCTCGTCTTCATCGCCTCGTTCGCCGTCTTCCTTTGGTCCTTCTGACTTTGTCTTAGGAAGTGACTTTTTAGAGGCAGCAGCTTCAGCTTCCTCTTTAGCCCTCTTCTCTTCCTCCATTTCACGCTGAACGCGCTCGATTTGCTCGAGTACACTTGGATTAACTGCACTTGGTTTTCCAGTTTCAGGATCAACGAAGGCACCTGACTTTACATCAGCCGACGACAGTGGTATAGGTTTCTTTGCCATTATTGACTTTGTTGCCTCCTCTGATCCTCAATTTCCTTGAGGTAATTCATTATCATTTCAACATAGAGGTCGCGTTCAAATGGTATAAGATTCTCTATCTCTGTTATTGAGTATTTATGATGCTGAACCAGAGAGAAAGTAGTCGTATAGTAATTCTCTAGGGTATTGTGATTCAGCGCAAGGTAAAAAAATCAGATAACGTTGTCATCTCGATTTCTCTATCATGATCCAGTGAATTTTTATACTTGATAGTGTATAGTAACTTTGGCTGATTACCCATAAATTCCTTGATCTGCTCGAATGTCTTGACGTCCAAATTCTCGAGATAGTCGGACAATTCAGCGAATGTGTAAGTATTGCAGTCGTATATCTGGTCTTCGTCGTATATCTTGTCTATGCAGCGTACTATGAGTTGGAAGAATGCGTCTGCTCCTGCTTGCAGGAATTCTTTGTCCTCGTACAGAGTTACCTTAGGATACTTCATCTGAATTCCCGACTTCTCTGTTATCTTGATAACTGAATTTACATTTTCTGGGAAGTCGACGACTACTTCCTTTAACTTAATGTCGAAGTCGTAGATCTTCTCGTCTTCTTTATCCTTGTAAGAGACCTTTACAGTGTCATTTACTGAATTAGCTCTAATGTGAATGAACATGTATTCTAAGTCGAAGAGAGATAGAGTAGTGACATCGAAATTTTCTTCTAAACAACAGTTATTAACGACTTGCTTGATAGAGACTAGGATGTCCTTCTCATCGCCGCTGTCCTTAGACATTAGAAGAATCTTCTCTTCCTTGACGAGGAATGGCCTAAACATCATCTTTTTCTTAGTAGATGGCACAACTAATTCAAATTGCGGATATGATATCTTGGGTAACATTACAAAACTCCATTATTAATATTATTAAAATACTTGTGAAAGTAAATTGTCAACTGCGTATATTGCTGCATTTGGATAGAAGAATGCTGGATTAAATGTTCCCATATTAAGTCCCAGTATATTTCCAGATGCTGGCGCTAGAGACCAATCCCTGAATGTAAATCCGACTGTAATCTTCATAGCCGAATTTTGATTTCCCCAGTCTAGGTTAATGTCATTTAGTGAATTTGGGAATGCATCAAATAAGGTTACTGTATGAGTTAATCCGCCGGTATTGTCAAAGACGTATATGTCAATATTAGTCGAATAGTCATCCTTGTAATTGACCTCGTAAGAAGCTTCTCCCCTATATTTCTGAGATCCACCGAAGTCTATAATCGTATTCAACCAGTTATAGAAGTAGTTGTATAACTCTCCCGCAGCATCAGCTACGAACGTGAAACTCGTATCTCCGAACTGGACGTTGAAGGGCATCTTCTGCTCTACGCCTGTGCCGTATCTCTTGACGCTGTCAGTTTGCAATAGAACTGCTGGCAATCTAGCTTGCTCTGCCCTAAGTTGCAGGAGTCTCTCTGTCGCAAAGTTTAGAAAACTTCCCCCAGATGATTGATTCTGACTAACCCTAACAGAGTATGGTGTGTTAAAAAATACCATAAATTTATTACTTGATAGGACACCGTATTGACCTATATTTGAGCTAAATTGTGCTATATTAAATGGCATTATGATACCTTGCTAATAGAATCTTTGTAAATCTTCTCAATCTGAGCCTTGCGAAATCTCTGTGTAGGTAGCATAAGCGCAGTATCCCAGTTATTTATTTCAACATGTAGATATTTATTGCCAGGGACATGATTCCACAGGTAGTGCTTGAGACACGGAGCGAAGTAATTGAATCTAGCAGATCCATTTAGCAAGTCATAGGATAATTTCAACTTAGTAGACTCATCGTACTTTGTATTGTTGGCAGTAGTATATAGGGCATCCATTAACTTGGCTCTTAATACTGGCGGGAGATAGTGGAGATTCAATCCTAGGAATCCATTGTCCTTAAATCCTATTGGAAATACTAGAGGAAACGTGTCGTAGTATGGGAGAGTGTCTTTGTTCTTTGGATCATAGAAGAACATGTACATTCTTCCTATGGAGTTTATGTCTATCTTGGTTACTACATTTTGCATGTCATTCATCATTCTATTGCTATTAACATTTCTAGAAGACAGAGATCCAGCTGCAGCGCGAAACCAACTGCGCGCCTCGTTAGAAGCATTCGGAGTAATTCCAGCATTGGAAGCTGCAGTGGCTATTTTTGTGAAAATGTATGCCATTAGAATTTTATATTTAACTCTCTCTCGGTGAATATATGAAATGACCAATTTCTATCGGCGCAGAATTCTTTTGCTGCTTCCCACTTAGCATTATTTATGCCCCAAGTATAAACCTCATTTATGTATCTCTTGGTTTGTGTTTTTTGAACCTTGGGAGCTACTGTCTGTATTGCCGGCTTTACTTCTATAACCGCAACCTCTATCAATCCATTTACATTGCGCTTTTTAACATAGAAGTCTGGGAAGTACCGGTGTATTTTTCCATCTATGGGAGATCTATAAGGTATGCAGAATTCTTCAGAGGACCACTGTATCACATCTCTGTGGTCATCTAGATACATCATCATTTTTAGCTCCCAACTGGACCTATAAACGATATTTGCTGGATCTCCCTTATATTTTTCTGGATGCTTAGGTTTAAAATAACCTTTATATGTTTTCATGTAAGTTTGCTTGATTATTCAATAAATAAAGATATAGGGATTTAATAGTAATATTTATAGGAAAAAAAGAATGGTATCTTTGCCGACGATCGACCAAGTTGGAGCAGGATTTGCTGGAGTTGCCGTGGGCTATGCAGCTTATAATTTAGGTAAAGCTGCTTATAATGGTCCACTGGCTCCTGCATATCGTGGAGCATATGGCGGGGATTTTATGTTCCCGCTTGATCTTGTTAATCCAGGTATTGGTCGTAATTTTTATATGGCTATTCAATTTAAGAAGTATGAGAGAAGATCTATATTTGACCAACCTACTGCTATTCCAACAGGAGGAATTATGCTTCCTGTTCCAAATAACCTTAGAGATCAATTGGATGCCGACTGGGCACAAGACGCCCAACCAGTGGCAGGTGCAGGAATTGAACAGCTTCTAAAAGATAAGGGAAAAATTAGAGATGCATTTTCTTCAGGTCTTGCTGATGGACTTAAGTCAACTGCCGATGCAGTTAACGCAGGTGTTATTGGAGTTGGAGCACAAATTGCTGCTAACACTATAGGACAAGGTAATGCAGCAGCTGGACTTCAACTTGCAGGACTATCACAGAATCCCTTCCTAACAATGCTATACAAGTCTCCCGCATTTAGATCACATCAATTTGATTGGACATTAGCTCCTAGAAATTACGCCGAGTCAGATGCGTTAAATAATATAATAAATGCATTTAAGTCTAATATGCTTCCATCTCTTGCTACTGGTACTAACGGTATCCTACTAAATTATCCAAATATGGCAGAGGTAGCTATATTTCCTCAGGGATACCTATATAACTTTAAGATGTGCGTTGTTAAATCGCTCGCAGTTAATTTTGCGCCAAATGGCCCATCATTCTTTAAAACTACACATGCTCCTACAGAAGTAAGTCTTAGCGTTACTCTTCAAGAAATCGAATACATGCTTCAAGAAGATATAATAGATTCCGGATTAAGATCAGCTTCACCTTCATATCCACCTTCTATGCCAGGTGGAGGTCAATAATGGCTCAGAAATATTTTAATAAATTTTCAAAGATAGTATACAATGATCAACTTGCTATTGATATAACTAAGAGGGTTAAGATAGTAGATAGTCTCTATAATAACCCATATTTGTTCTACAAGTATGATATATCAGATGGTGAGAGAGCTGATCAACTCTCTAACTACTATTATAATGACCAATACATGACTTGGCTAATATATATCTCGAATAATATAGTAGATCCTTACTATGACTGGTACATGGATGATGATACATTTAATGGTGTGATGCAGAAGAAGTATGGAATAAGCTCATATGTTTTGCAAAATAAGATACATCACTACACTAATAATTGGTACCAGGAACAGAACTTAACCCTAACAGAGTACGCTGCGCTTCAAGAAACACATCATAAGTATTGGCAACCTGTATACGATCAGAATTCTGATAGGGTTCTTAAGTATGTTAGAGTGAAGTCTGACTGGAAAATTAATACCAATTCAGTAATAAAATATAATTGCAATGGAAATAATTTCATTAAAGACGAGATAGTAAAGATAGTCTTTAATAATAATGTAATTCCAGGAAAAGCGCAGGTTGTTTTCTCAAATACGAGTTCTCTCGTCGTTCATCACGTTTCGGGAACTCTCTATACTAGCGAGAGTGTCAGCATAACTGGTTCAAGTCACATCTATGGAATAGATAGCCACTCGAATGTTGTGTTTACTGCAGTTACAAATCTAGTGAATAATATAGAAGTCGGTGAAGAGGTATATTGGGATGCAGTTAGCGTGTATGATTATGAGAGAGAAAAAAATGAGACCAATAAGAGTATCAGAGTCGTTGATAAGAAGTACTCAACACAATTTGCACAGTCTCTAGAAAACTTATTAAAGTAATATGTCAACATATAATCCTGGCGATATCATAACTAATAAGTTAGAAATAACATCCAGCAGGGGATCTTTGGATGTGGCTTCATCATTCGCGAGTCTATCGATATACGAGAGCATATTTACTCCGGGAATGGTGGCAGATCTAGTTCTAATTGATACAGATGATCACCTAGGTCAAATAAAGATAATCGGTGATGAGACTGTAAACATGTCTTTTCAGGTACCCGGGGGAGTGACGGCGAACTATAAGTTTGGAGTTCAAGCCATCGACGGAGTTGGAACAGTTACTTCTTCCCTAAAGTCAAAGCAATATACGCTAAAGTTAGTATCTGAGGAAGCTCTATATGCACAGACATGCGTTATAAAGCATGCGTTTAATACTCAGCACTCTTCAGCTATTAAGACGATTCTTACCGATTATCTAAAGACAAAGAAGCAAATAGAGGTTGAAGAAACTCAAGGTGTTCAGCATATTAAGGTTGCTGGTTATGCTCCATATGATGCTATAAACATGATAAAGCTGAGATCTACATCTACTCAAAATAAGTCTTCAGTATTTGTCTTGTTTGAGACTCGCGGAGAATCAGACCAAATATTTAAATTTTCTACCGTAGAGGGTCTCTTTAAGGGAAGTCCAGTAAAAACTTTTCAGCAGTCTGACGGTTTAAACAGCAATATAGAAAATATAACTCATGATCAATTACTGGCGCTTGAAATACCTACTCAATTCAATACCATAGATAGATTAACGCATAGTGTTACTGATGTAGTGTCATTTGATTTTAGAACTCACACACTTAATAAAAAGAGACTTACTTCGGACTCTGAGAAGTACGCTTCCGGCGGTGACGGTAATCTATTATCTTCCGAATTGAGACAGAAATATGGTAATCCTAAGAATGCAAAAACACTATTCATACCGGAGGATAACTCGGCAAGAGCTAATACTCATATACCTGAGATAGCTCACAATCAAAAGGCATATCTTGGAATATTATTAGAGAGTGCATTGAAGATTAGAACTTATGGCGATTTTGTATTGAAGGCGGGAGCAGTTATTAAATTGGATATTCCAAATAAAGTTAGTACTACTGGAAATAAAGAGAATGACACGTTTCTATCAGGTAATTTTTTAATATCTAGAATACATCATGACATAGGTTTTTTTGGTGAAAATCCGAGATACACATGTGTTGTAGAGTGCATTAAGGGTAATCCGGAGAAAGGCGTATGACCGAAAAGAATTTAGGAAATTCGTTTTCATGGTGGATAGGCGAAGTAGTTAATGTCAAGGATCCTGACGAGTCAGGTAGAGTGCAGGTTCGTCTTTTGAGTGCATATGATGATGAGATGAATATCGCCGACAAAGATCTTCCATGGGCACTTCCTCTACAATCAACCACTTCTGCGGCTCATGGTAAATTAGGAACTGCTCCTGTTGGGTTAGTGAAAGGTTCCAAGATTATTGGTTTTTGGGCAGACAAGGATCAGCAGTATCCAATAATTATGGGAAGTTTTGGTAAATCTGGTGATCCAAAGAGCGGGTCAAATACCGATGGAATTATTGAGATTGATTATAGCTTCGGTAGTATTCCATCTGCAGCTCAAGCATCTGATCCTCACCCATACAATCCATACTCCGCTCTATTCGCTGCTAGATTAGGAATAGCGGCAATCGATGCCGGTGAAAAAATAGTTAATTCTGTATCAAATACACTTGGATCTATAATTACTAAAGATGTTGAGAAGAAGATGAAGGAGCCAAAGACTCCGACTACTGCTTCTGCTGATAAGAATAATAAAGGAGATGTTCTAGATACTGCAAAGAGTGTGGATCCAATGGGTAAAGGTTCTCCACTATCTAATATGACTAAAAGCTACATTACTGTTAGAAATATTATGGTTCTTACTAGTCCAGGTGGATTACAGTCTCTGGCGAGAGCTGTTTTAACTGGATCTCTCTTAAATCTAGCTTCTAGTTTGGGTTTAGGTCCAGTTCTAGACCTAATAGGCACTGCTCTTCAATTCCAGCATCTCATGCAGGCTAATTTAGCCGCTATACTATCACTCGCCCAGATGGATCTATTTAATCACGCGGCTTCAAATGGAGGTAGAGTAGTAACTCGGAAAAAACCTCCAGTTGCTGTACAGACACTTACCAGTAAAAAGCCTCCTTCGCAATTTATCCTAGATTTCCCTCCAGATCTATACGTTAAGCTATATTATTCTATCGATGAAGATCCATATCCAGGTTTCATAACATGGATTGCTCCTGATAATATAGGATTAGTATGGACTAGAAGACTCTCTGATGAGCCAAACTATATCTCTGCAGAGGAAGAAATTGAATTCATTCATACTGATAGAATGACTAATGATATAAACAATGGTATATTGGGTGATTTCATGAGAGGTGTAATTATGCTAGATGCTGGCATAGCAGTTGCAGGAGCTCTCGATAACTTATTGGGTGGTGCTCTAAGTTCCATGGCTGATGCTGGTCTAAGCGCAATATTCGGAGCTGGTGTCTCTCTCAATAGTATTTCTGGATTTGCAAGCAAACTCATTCCAGGCTTAGCACCGCTTATAGGATTAGCAACCGGTGGTCATATTCCAACTTCATTTCTTCAGGCAGGTGCAGTACTAACTGCGATAACTCAATTTACAAAGAATCAAGCTCTCTTATCAGTGAAAAAAAATGCTATGCAAGCAGCTCTAGTCAAGAGTGCAGCTGAAAATGATCAAGACACTAAAGATGCTGCTTTAGCATATGCAAATGCTAAACTAGATTCGAATCCAAATATAAAAGCTGTATCGGTATCTAGTGTTCTTTCTAATGGAGCAAAATACGATTTAAAAGTAACGAGGTTATAAATGGCGACAGATCCAAATAATGTAAAGCACCCAGATTCTACCTTCGAGACAGAGTATCCTTACAATCAGGCTACTATAACTCGCGGAGGTCACGAGATTCATATAAATGATGCTCCAGGAATGGAAAGCTTGCGTATAGCTCATACGCAAGGATCTTACGTCGAAATTGATAGGACTGGAAGATTTGTTCAGGCAGTTGTTGGAAAAACATACAACTATCATGCTGATGGAGTATCAACTACCGTAGATGGGCACAATGATACCAAGGTGGGTGGAACTCAGAGAACTAATGTCGATGGCAGCGCAACCCAAGAAATAAAAGGAAACCAATATCAGGGAGCCGGCGGGATTATGATAAGTGGATCTGGCGATTCTGAATTGCAACATGTTTCAGGTGATAAATTTACAACAATTAATGGCAACATCACTACAGAGCATACTGGAAATACATCTCATAGTATAGTCGGCGACTATGTATTGTCTGTTAAAGGTCAGCATTACAAGATGCTTAATGGAGAATATGGAATTCATAGTCAGAAGGGTAATATAGACATAAAGTTGGATGCAGGTAGATTTAGATTATTTGATCAAGGCCCTATACTAATAGAGAGTACTACTTTAATGACTCTAAAGGTAGGTACTTCAATGATAATAATAGATCCAACTGGAGTTACAATAAAAGCTCCAACTGTTAAATTTATAAGAGGTTAGTATGGCATTTGCTCATAGAAATTTAGATCTAAGATCTTGCGGCGCTACTACTATCGCTTTAGGTCAAAATTATGTAACCATTGATGGTCAATTTTGGGCAGTTGCAGGAGACGCGTGCAGCCATGGTAATGGACAACTAATTCCGCAGCAAAACTTTATTAGTATAGATGGTAAATATGTAATAGGTGTGGGAGATCACTCTAGTCCGGACAGCTCAAGTCATAATGATCCAGTAGCTACAGGTTCCGGCCTTTTTGTTGATATTTTGGGTTAAATTCTAGCATAGAGAAGACAAAAATGGCAAGAGCTGATAATATTACGCAACTCAGTACCAATGTGGAGCAATATAGTGATTTCTTAAATAATTTTGATAGGCATCCTCTAACTGGAACTCTGGGAAAAACTACTAATGAGGCTGCAGTTAGGCAGTCCATTAAGAATCTAATTTTTACCATGCGAGGCGAGCGACTTTTTCAACCGCTTGTCGGTGGAGACATCACTCGCTATCTATTTGAGCCTCTCACCCAATTGACTGCATACAATATCTCAAATAGTATTAGAGATACTATAAAGTATAATGAAAAGAGAGCTAATCTAATAAATGTGGCAGTGTATCCTACTGCAGATCAGAATTCAGTCATAGTAAACGTTGTATTTTCTCTAATAAATAGTAATGAACCAATAACATTAGATGTAGTTCTAAGAAGAGTAAGATAAATGGCAAATAGCTCTATAAGTTTAACTTCCCTAGATTTTGACACTCTTAAGGACAATCTTAAGACTTATTTGAAATCTCAGTCTGTATTTAAAGACTATAATTTTGAGGGATCAAATATCAATGTTCTATTAGATGTTCTATCTTACAATACATATTTAAATAGCTTTTATCTGAATATGGCGCTCTCGGAATCTTTTCTGGATACAGCCCAGTTGAGAGATTCAGTAGTATCTCATGCCAAGGAAATAAATTATACTCCTTCTTCTATGAAATCTCCAGAAGCTCAACTAGACTTAATATTTGTTGTAAATGGAATAACCGGCAGTTTTGAGATTCCCAAAGGAACTCAATTTACTGGAGTTAACTCTAATGGAAGCTTTGTATACACTACTGACAAGAACTTAGTTACTACATCTACGACAGATACCTTCAGTTTTGGCGATGTTCCAATATATGAAGGCATATTTTTAAATGATACATTTATTATGGATTACAGTATAGAAAATCAAAGATTCTTAATTACTGATGAGAATGTAGATATTGATAGCTTGACTATTTCAGTTTATGAGAATAATAATATAACACCGACTACGTTTAGCGTAGTTAAGAACATCTATAACTTGACTCCGACATCAACTGTGTGCTTCATACAAGCCAATGGAACTGGCTATGAAGTTATTTTTGGTGATGGCGTATTCGGTAAGAGGCCACTCAATTCTTCCAGAATTACAGTGAATTATAGATCTACTCAAGGAACAAATGGCGGTGGAATTACCAATTTTTATCTAGATAGAGATCTTGGAATCTTTAACGGTGGAACAGCTAAAGCTACTATTATAACTCCCTATCCATCTACTGCCGGTGCAAATACGGAGAGTATAGAGTCTATTAGATTTAGAGCTCCAAGATCATATCAAGCTCAAGATAGAGCTGTAACTACGAACGACTATATAACTCTCATCTTAGATAATTTTAAGGATATCAAGGATGTTGCAGTGTATGGAGGAGAAGAGTCGGGAGCTACTGGAACACTTAGATATGGCACTGTAATAATATCTCCGACTACTTATTCCGGAGCTCCACTTTCTAACCAAAGAAAGAGCGACGTTATATCATATCTTAATAGTAAGAAGATGATCAATATAAAAAACGAAATAATTGATCCCGGATACATATATGTCTTGCTAGATATCAACGCAGACATTAATTACAATAATACTACAAATAGTCCTGCAGAAATTATAACCAGGATTAAGAATGCTATAAAGACATTTAATACTACATATCTACAGAGATTTGACACTGCCTTGAGAATATCAAAATTATCGACTGCTATTAATAATACAGATACGAGCATAATAAGCAATCAAATAGTAGCTCACATATACAAGCCATTTCAGCCTACTCTAGGAGTTAATCAGGCAATTCAGGTTAATATGAGTAATCCTCTACAACCTGGAACAATAACTAGTAGTCGCTTTGTTGTAAATGACGGCATGATTTATGAATTTACAGACTATAATCCAAATGTTAAAAGCTTTGAAAGAACAGCTGATTTGGAAAATTATATCGTATTAAATAAGAATCCAGTCATCTATATTAAAGAAATTACAAATAATAATTCTTCAGTGTATACAGCCGTTGGTTCAATAGACTATACAACTGGGATTATATCGATTAGAAATATTAATATCATAAAATTTATTGATAGTGTAGGAATTGAAATAAGAGCTAAGCCTCTTAATACGGATATCTATGCTAATTTCAATAATATAGTTGAAATAGAAGAGGGAAGCATAAACATTAAGGCTATTCCAATAAAATGATAGAAAAATTTATATCACCATTTATTGAGTCTCAGTTTCCAGCTTTCTATAGGGAAGAGGGTCAGAATTTTATAGCATTCGTTAAGTCATATTACGAATGGCTTGAATTGCCTGAAAACACTATAGGTCAATCTAGATCACTCATAGATAGCGGCGACCTAGATAATACCATGACTAAGTATATTTCTTATTTTAAGAAAAAATACATCAACAATATTCCCGAAAATATTGCGGCTAATAAAAGATTTTTGATAAAGCACATAGTAGAGTTATATAAGTCAAAGGGAACCAAAGAATCATATAATCTTCTCTTTAGACTCCTATTCAATGAAGATATCGATGTCTACATTCCAGGTGAAGATGTATTAAAGCCATCTTCTGCTAAGTATGTAATTCCAAAGTATATTGAAATTTCCAGTCATCCATACCTACAACAATTGGTTGGAAAGATAATTTATTCTAGCGGAAATGCATCTGCAGTAGTTGAAAGCTATTCTGAGAAGAAAGTTCAAGGTAAAACTATTAATGTTCTCTATCTTTCCAATCTTGAGGGAAACTTTAAATTCGGGGATAGAATTTATTCACCCGGAACTATTGAATTTGATAGTAATTCTCCTAATATTTTTGGATCCCTCTCGGCCATTAGCATATTAAATGGAGCTTCTGGATATAATATTGGTGATGAGTTAAGGGTTTATGGTAAGGGAAGTGAGGCTATTGCCAGAGTTAATTCTATAAAGAAAACTTCAGGATTAGCTAATTTTATTCTAATTAATGGGGGTTATGGATTTAGTACCAACGCGCAAATAACTGTTACACCTGCGCATGGGAATGTTACCGTATCATATACTGGATCTGACGGCGATCTCACTACTCGCATAGGTGATACGGTATATGAGCGTACTACTGGGGCTAATGGCACTATAGTATTTGCAAATACATCTACTATTTTAATTGGATCAAATAATGGAATATTTCAATCAGGCCATATAATAACAACGAATAATGTTAATTTCCCATCTTCTATAAATGCGACGATATCATCAGTTAGCGTATTGACTTATGGATCAGGTGCAACTTTTGCAATTGGAGATATTGTAGATAGACAAGTTGTGACAGTTTTTAGAGATATCATAGAAAATTCAAAGGATGAGAGGCTTGAGAATGCAACTGCAGGATTTACGCTAGTATTTGACACCGCAAGCGGTTCATTTACGAATGAGAACGTCACTTCATCAACAAACGTTATGGCTCTAGATGTCAGATATATGAGTGGTGCAGTTACGAATAATGAGATTCTATCAAATAATACAATTGGCGTAACAGACCTAAGAGTTTATAACTCTGACAAAAATATGCTAAACATTACTGGAACAGATGCTGCCATGGAAATAGCAAACTTGGTTCCTGGAATTATACTAAGTAGTAGTATAACTGGATCAACCATAATGGTCTTAAATAAGCACGATAAAGTTACAATTACTGGAAATGCTACTGTTAATACCGCTGGTTCGACAGCCAGTAATCTGGAAGTATATCAGCAAAATAGAGATGTTGATACTATAGGCTACTTTATTCCAGGATCTATAATAACTGGTACAACATCTGGAACTACTGCTAATGTAGTGTCAGTATATAGAAAAACTGACTTTAGTCAATCTGGAGCGCTATTTAACGCTGGAGCATCTATTAAAGTGAACTTAGACAGTAAAATGGCAGAGGTATTTAATTCAAAGACATTTACTATAGGTACTATATCATATCTCAAGAATATCAATCAAGGATCTGGATATACGTATCCTCCTACTGTGGAAATAGTGGAACCAGATATATACAATCTAAGAATACCAAATGGAATAGGCGGTTATTGGGGAGCAGATGCTGTAATTAAAACTACTGCGGGATCATCAAATGGTACAGTTACTTCTCTGAATATAATAGACTCTGGTTTTGGCTATGAAGATAAAGAATATATCTACCTTACTGGCCTTAGTAGTTCAGGAGCTAGTGTCGCTGGAGTTACTGTAGTGGATTTGACCGGTTTAGGAAGTGGCTACTATGAAGATAATAAGGGATTTGTAAGTGGGTCTAGTAAAATTCAAGATAGCGAGTATTATCAGGATTTCTCATACGAAATAATAGCTCCAAGAATGCTAGAAACATATAAGGCATTAGTTAAAGACTTAGTCCATCCAAGTGGAATAGCTTTATATGGTAAATTTTCTGTAAGAAGTTATCTCATAGAAGAGGATTCTCAACCGGTGTATTTTAATATCCAAAGCTTATAATACGCCTTTCATTACTAATAAATATAAGAAACAACGCTAGGTAGGTCCATGGCAGTATTAACTATTCACCATTATCTTGATATTATTAATTCGTTTGTTAATAACATAACGTCTTCTTATAATTCATATTATTTGTATTTTGGAAAGCAGCATGCGTGGCTAGATGGTAGTGGAAATGAAACAACTGTTGCTACTACTGCTGCAGCCTCCATATCCCAGCATGAGTCACAACTTTATAAAGATATGGCTTTTGGAAAGCTACTTCAACCGCAAAATGTAGCTTTCATGATTCCAAGAATTAATTGGACTTCCGGTGATGTATATGATTTTTATGACCAAGATGACGGAGATCTTTATAATAAAAATTTCTATGTCATGACAAATAACTATGAAGTGTATAAGTGTATTGACAATAACTATGGGGCTAAATCTGTCGTAAAGCCATCTCTAAAATCTACTAGTGGAACATTCGGTACTTCTGATGGTTATATTTGGAAATATATGTATACGCTCGACACAGCAGCAAATGCAGCGTTTACTACTATATCTTATATACCTGTTAATGTTGACGCAGATGTAACTGAAAATGCCGTTGGTGGAACTATCGACACTATTAGAATGACTAATAGAGGAAATAGCTATCATACATTTTATTCAGGATACTTGATATCAACTATCAATGATTATAATGTAGTTATCGATAGGGGTGCTTCTCCTATTAATGGATATTACACTGGATCTTCAATTTATTTGAAGTCGGGTTTTGGATCTGGGCAAATTAGAAAAATTAAGACATATGACGGGACAAATAGAATCGTAACAGTAGATTCTCCATTTGAAGTCTATACTACAATGCAACTTAAAGATATTAGTGGAACATTTAACTCCGGTGCTACACTAACTCAAAATGTTGACGTTATTTCATATCTTTATAAGCAAGGAATATTTCATGTTGGCGACAATGTTATTCAATCAGATTCGGGAGCTAATGGCACTATCATAGTTTCAAATGACTTGCAAATAAAGGTAGTTAGAAATAGTGGTGGCACCACATTTAATATTCTAAACCCATATCCTATTGTAGACACTCAGCAAGCTGGGACATTGAAGGCCGGTAATATAAGAGTTTCTCCGTTTACTGCTCTAGCAATATCATCTAATACTGGTGCATTTACTGTCGGTGAAAAGATATATCAGAGCAATGGAACTTCTAATACCGCAAATGGATTTGTATTTAGCGCCACAAGCTCAAAGATACTCCTAACGAATACTGCTGGATCTTGGGTTTCAACTTATCAAACGAAGGGAATAACTTCAAATTCTAATGCTGTTATAACTGCAGTTACTTCTGATAATACAGGAAATACGTATGTATTCGCTAATACTGGAACAAGCTTTGTATCTGAATATGCAGTTGGATCTTATATAAGATTCGGAGCAGATGCTAATAATAATGTTAGAAGGGTAGTGACAGTTAATAGCTCTGTTATATCTGTCGATGTTCCATTCAATAATTCTGCCATATCAAATGTTCACTATAGTATTCCATATGCTCTTAGACCAGATTCAATCTCTATCACCAGCGGAAATGGATACATCTCAAATACGAATTTAAATGGATCGATAATAGCATTTAGTAATCAGTCAATACTCGGTTTGAGCTATATTACCGGCGAAAAGATAACGATGGTTGACATTTCCAATACCAGTCAGACTGTTACCGGCATAGTATCTTTTGCTAATAATACGAATATGGTAGTAAGTGACATAGTTGGATCAGGATTTGTTGGTGGAGTTACAAATACATCGATAGATCTCGGTTACTCCTCAATTGCTGGTTCATTCACAGTAGGAGATATTGTTGCCGATAGCTCCACTGGCGGTGTAGGTACTATAGGTCAATTAGTTACAGTCAGTGGAATTACTCACATGATAGTTAATAATATCAGTGGTACATTTACTGTCGGTGATACCCTTCAAAAGCAAGGGGCGACCAATGTAACTGGAAGTATATCGAGCGTATATAGCACTAACTTCTATATTAAAGGATCATCTTCCTTACAGAGAGCACATATTGACAGTGTATTATCGTACCCAAATATAACTATCAAGACGCAACTCGGTCAATTTTTACCTGGACAATTAGTATTTGCTAGAAATTCAACTACTTTGAATCAAGAGGGAACTGCAAATCTTATATCTTATTTCCCTTCTCTCAATGAAGGAACTGAGTATGTTATATCTCCTACAGTTACTATTGATGGAGATGGAATTGGAGCAGTAGCCTATGCAGTAGTTAATAATAGCATAGATGTTTTTTATACTGGTTCAAATGGATCATTTAATATTGGCGAAAGCATTACCAACTTAACAGGTGGTGCTACTGGTATCATATATGCAGCTAATAGTACTGCAATTGGAGTTACTCCTACACAGTCAGAATTTAGAGTATCAGATTATATAGTTAATAGAACTGGAGTTAGCGCTATTATCTCAGGAATAGGAAAAGTTATTAGCGGTGTTTCTGCTGAAATATACTTCTCAGATATTACGGGGACATTTATTGTTGGAGATATTATAACCGAATCTACTACGGGAGCAGTTGGTACAGTCGCTACAGTTACTGATTCATATATGTTGCTAAAGTTTAATATAGGATTATTTAATCCCACAAACGTATTCGTTAATAATAAAGGTACTCAGGCCACTATTAATAAGGTAGTTGTTTCACCTCATAATATTGACAGTATTAAAATTGTTAATGCTGGTAGCGGTTACACTTCTGCTAATATTGGAGTAGTTGCAAATTCCAACTATGGCACAGGTGCTATAGCTAAAGCAATTATATCACCGGTTGCAGGTCACGGCGGTGACACTAAAGCAGAACTTGGAGCTAGATACGCCGGTATTTCTATTAATATAGATACTGGTTCAAATGAATCATATAGGTTTCCTATAACTGGAAGTTACAGAAAAGTTGGAATATTAGAAAATCCTCTATTTGACGATGTAACTATAAATCTCGCTTCTAATAGTTTTGACAGAGTTAAATTGCAATTATCAGGAACTCTTAGTGGAAGCTTTGAAACCGGAGAAGTTGTATATCAGACTAATACGCATTCGGCTGGTCTAGTCGTATATAGTAATGGTTCATTCATAGAATTAAAAAATATAAAAATGCCACGCGGAGAATTTGCTTTTAGAAGTTCATATGCAAACGGAAGTGTTGCTAATGATAATATTATTGGGTTAAGCTCAAGAGTAGTAGCTAATGTATATCAGGCAAATATAAGCTTATTTCAAGCTGGTATTGATAAAAATCAAGATGGATATGTAGATATTATCTCTGAAACTACATCAGGCGCCAATGGAAGAATCACTTACGTTATCAGTAATACGCAATTAGTGCTAACTGGTGTAAGTGGGAAATTCACCAATAGCGATGTAGTTTCGGATAGCACCACTAATTCATATGCCAATGTTATTTCTATCTTTACTTCAAATGGAACTATAGATTCAACTGCTACTTTTGGTGATAGATTTAATCAATTAATTAGAGTTCCTTTTACCACTGCAAGTAATCCATTCTTTACTAATTTTGAATATATCAAACAAAATGGAACACTGGCAACTGGAAGGGTCGTGGATTCAAGCCATAATATAGATTTGGTCATATCAAATAAAACTGGAACGATCTTAACTGGTGACACTGTCAATAATTCTATAAATGAAGCTCGTGGAAGAGTAATATTTGCTAATAGCACATATCTTAGATTGTCAGAAGTAAGTGGTACATTTAGTAGTGGAGATAGCATAGTTACTACGACCGCATCCGGAACAGCTAATGTTACGAGCGCTCTTAGCGTCGTTATAATGGATGATGTCAGCAATGGAAATAGATTTTCAGCCGGGCCACTTGCCGGTGATTATATAGGTCAAACATCTGGGGCTATTTGCAAAAATATAATAAATAATACTATAGTTTATCCAGATCTGATGAGAGATACTGGGAAAGTAATATATCTTGAAAATATATCTCCATTCTCAGTAAATTCTACATCAAGAGAAAATATTAAAGTAGTCATTAAGTTTTAAGCAGAGGAAAATATGGCCCTAGAAACTGATCTTTCACGTTCCCCTTATTTTGATGACTATGACACAAAATCTAGTTATTACAGAGTTCTGTATAAGCCAGGCACAGCAATTCAAACTCGCGAGCTTAATGAAGTACAGTCTATATTACAAGATCAAATAGATAAATTTGGTAGAAGTATCTATACAGAGGGATCTATTATTGAGGGTTGCATATTTAGCTTTGACAATAATAGAAACTACGTAAAAGTAGACGATAACTATTCAAACGGTACTGCATTTACTATAGAAGATTTTAAGAGCCAATATGTAGAAAATAAGAGTGGTCTAAGAGCCCTAATAGTTGATATTGTTCCAGGTTTCCTTTCACAGTATCAATCTGGAAATACAAATACACTATACGTAAAGTATTTAAATTCTACCACTAATATCGATACTGCACTTCCTCAAAATAAATTCAAAGAATACGAGGAGCTTCGCATATCGACTGCTTCTAATATTCCAGTAGGTAATATATTTGTTGGAAATAGCATTATTAATGCTATAGGTCTTGGATATTCCATGAATACAAGTGAGGGAATTATCTTTAAGAAAGGTACATTCCTCTATGTAACTCCGCAAAGTATAATTGTAACTCCATATACTAATAAGCCAGATAATGTTTCTGTTGGCTTCGTTGCTACAGAATCAATTGACACAGCGCAATCAAATACACAACTATTTGACAATGCTGCAGGATCTCCAAATCACTTAGCTCCAGGTGCAGATAGACTTAAGATATATCCAGAATTATCGGTTAGAACTACTACTTCAATCGTTGATACAGAGTCATTCTTTTCACTGGCCGATTTTAAAGAAGGCGGTGTAGTGACGCTTAGACAAACTGCGCAGTACTCTATGCTGGGCGCTGAAATGGCTCGCAGGACAAAAGAGACAAATGGTGATTTCGTAGTTAATCCATTCGTTCTATCTACTGCAAATAAAGCAGATTCAACTGATCCGCTCTATGCTAATAATGTCAATCTACTAGTTGGTAAGGGATTAGGCTACGTAGAAGGTTATAGAGTAGAGTATTTAAACAATAATATAGTTAATCTAAGAAGAGGTACTGATTATATTTCTAGAAAAAATAAGAGAATAACTGCACAATTTGGTTATTATCTGAGAATAAATGAAGTTGCTGGTAAATTTGGCAGTGTATCTACAATTGTACAAGTTGATCTATATAGAACCGCTACACAGGCTCTAAGCACTAGTGCAGTATCTCCTCTATCAAATTCGTTTTCGGCTGCTAATAAAATAGGAACTGCATACGTAAGAGGATTTGCATATGAGAGTGGAACTATAGGATCTCCTAGCGCAGTGTATGAATTATACATGTTCAATGTTCAAATGCTTCCAGGTCAAAGATTTGAGGATGTAAAGAGTATATGCTATAATAGCGCTAGCCCACTTGGAATAGCCGATGTCATTCTAACTAAGAATGCCACTACTGGCACTAATTTAGCCAGACTCTCTGCACCTGCACTTAATGGTCTAATATATCCTATTGGAACTAGAGCCATTAAGACTGATGCATGGGATAATATAATCTATACTTATAGAAGAAAGAATAGCAGCACTATGCAGTTCCAAGTAGATGGAACTTCGTCTCTTACTATAGTTGATCCTTCTGGAACAGAATCCATAGCCTATACAGGTACTCTATCACCGGCAGAGAAAGAAAAAGTCCTAGTAATTGCACTAACTTCAGGTGAAACTGCAAATCTAGCAGGTAATGTTGCAGTAAGTTCAGCATCAAGTAAGAACACAGTTACTGGCGGATCAGGTACGAACTTTCTAACTCAATATAAAGCTGGTGATTATATTAAGGTTATGAGTGGCAACGGCACCGAGCAAGTGCGTTTGATTGTTAATATAACAGATTCCACTCATATGAATGTTACACCTGAATTTACATTAACTAATACTTCTACTCGTCACGCAAAGACGATTCCAGCTGGAAGCATCATTCCATTTGCCGATAGAGAAAATAGATCTATCTCTGTTTCAAATCTAACACTTAATCTAGATATAAGCGATGATTTTATACCAATTAGTACATTTAATATCGATACATTCTTTGATGTTACTAGAAGCGACACAAAGTCTATAAAGAAGGAAATTAGATTTAGCTCATTCGTTAAGATAGATTGCTCTAATAATGCAGGTGGATCAACCGGCCCATGGTGTCTCGGTGTTCCAGATGCTTCGAGGATAGAGGCTGTCTATATCGGCACATCGCACGCATATAGTAATACTGGAACAGACTATTCCAAATTTTTTGTACTTGATAATGGTCAAAGAGATGCCTTTTATGATCTATCATATCTTAAGATATCTCCTACTAGTCCAGCAAGCATTTTGAATACTTCTTCTACTATACTTGTAAAGTTTAGCCACTTCACATATAATACGTCAGAAGGAGTAGGATTCTTTTGCGGTGATTCATATCCTATAAACGATGCTAGTCCATCTGCTACAAATTCCATATTAACTGCTCAAATACCTGTATACCTTAATACTTCTGGAAATATATTTGATCTAAGAGATTCTATAGATTTTAGACCTTATGCTACTAATACAGCTGTCAGCACTTCGAAGGATGGTAATCCATACACTTCTGCAACTATAAATCCAAATACTGCTCTTACATTTACTGGAATGCCATATCTACCTTCTCCAGATTCTATATTCCAAACTGACCTGCAATACTATATGAAGAGAATCGATAGAGTGCAATTAGATACCGCCGGAAATATCATAGTAGTTGAAGGTAAAGCAGATGCTACAAATCCGATTGTTCCAGTTGAGAGATCTAATGCAATGACTCTCGGTTACATGTTTATTCCTCCATATCCTTCTCTTTCAATAATCGACGCTAAGACTTATAATAGACAAGATTATTGCATAACTTCTAGTATGTCTCAGAATAGAAGATATACTATGAAGGATATAGGAAGTATTAATAAGAGAATTGATAATATAGAATATTATACTTCTCTTTCTCTTCTCGAGCAGTCTGCAGCAAGTCTCCTAGTAAGAAGCTCTACTACTGGTCAAAATAGATTTCAAAACGGTATATTCGTAGAAAACTTTAAGGGATTTGATAGATCCAATGTCAATGATCCTTCAGGCAAGTTTTATATTTCAATGGACACTACTAAGGGTGAATTGAGACCAGCTCATCCGCTCTTTAGAAGTACATTAATGCTTGATACTAATAGAAGTCAGAGTGTAATGCAGCACGGCGATCTAGTAATGCTTGAACACACTTCTACTAATGCATATCAGAGTCAGAAATATGCTTCCAAGTATAGATCTTGCATTGAGGGAAATATATATCATTATAATGGAACTGTTGCGCTTACACCTACTGGGACAGATTCACCCGACATTTCTAAGGGAGTCAATGTTACTACACCGTCCATTGATATGGCATCTAATTGGCTTCAACTAGAAAATGCTTGGGGAACACAGTGGGGTGCATGGCAAGAAGTTAGGACCGTGGATGCTGCAACGTTAATTAATGCAAGTACTGATACTAAAAATGTTACTAATAGTGACGGCAGTAAGGATGTTACGACTCTCACACAAACAATCGTTAATTCACAAACGACACTTGCTACTACTGGAACTTATTTACAGAATCAAGTTACCGATAATACATTAAATCTCGGTACCTTTGTTACTGGCATCGATATTATGCCATATCTAAAGTCATCTACTATAGCATTTAAAGCTTCAGGAATGAAGCCAAATACTAAGTTATACACTTATTTCGGAAATATACCAGTGTCTACTATGTGTGCTCCTACTAATCGCACCGTGGTTAGTGGAGAATATACGTATAGCGGTGTTGCTGGTTCTCTAGGAGATACCAATGGATCAAATAGTGGTATATTTGGTGATCAGATAATATCAGATAATAATGGAAATGCGCAGGGATATTTTCAGATAGCCGAAAATGCATTTAGATCCGAGGAAAATGACTTTGTAATCACCGACATAAATAATCTAGAAACGGGAGCAGATGCTGTAACTACTACAGCAAGAACTACATTCTATGGATCAAAGCTTGCCTATAAGACTGGTCAGGCTCTTTTAAATACTAGAAATACAATTTTAAGTTATGAGGAAGTTAAGGCCGGAACTACTATTAATGGTTTAGGCATTGTCGCAGAAATAACTAAGACTCATGTTCCTGCTCCTCCTCCACCACCACCAGCTAGACGCAGTTGTGGCTGCGGAACTATTATTTGCACGAAGCTTTACGAACTCGGCCTAATGGATTATAATACATTTAAGGCAGACGAGGAATTTGGAGAAATCCTAAGAGCTTCTGATCCTGATGTTTATTGGGGTTATATAAAGTGGGCTTCTATCGTCGTAGGTTGGATGTCAGGTGAAACTCCAGATGTTCTCCTATGGATTAGAGATAAGGAAAAGAGACAAAAGGTTGAATTAGACTGGACTCTTAGAATAACACACCGCATCGCTACTCCTTGGGCAGAACACATGCAATACCTAGTCGGTAGAAGAGATGAGGATAATCTTGCTGGTAAGTTAATAATGGCTGTTGGAAAACCAATAAGTAGACTTATATCAAAGCTTCCAAAATTTGGAAAAGAAAATTCTGGAAAAAGTGCTCACATATCCATGATAGGTTTATTCTTTGTGCTTTATGGCATTAGTAAGATGTTTGGTGGCAAATTTGGCTTTCCAGAGCCAATAAATATTTAAAATAGAGGATACTAAAAAAATATGAAACCAATTGCACAGACGTTCTTTGTTAAAGAATCTCCCGCCCCTACGGGCGCGGCGGGTATCTTTATAACCCGATTAGATATATATTTTCAAAGTATAAGTTCAGTAAATGGAATTGAAGTACAGATTAGACCAACAATAAATGGTGTCCCCGACTCGAGTAGACTGCCATTTGGATCAAAAACACTAGATGTAGGTGAAGTAGTAGTCTTGGAAGACTTCACTACTAGAGTAGGTATTAAGGCTTCTAGCAATGCATCAGTTCCAAGTACATTCTTGTTTGATACACCAGTTTTCGTTGAAGCCAATAAGTTATATGCTATAGTCGTAATACCTCTTGGTGGGGATCCAAATTATAATATCTGGACTGCTGTCATCGGCGATAAGGACGTCACTACTTCTAATCCTATCTGGTCAAATAAAGATACGGGTGATTTATTCCTCTCATCAAATGACTTAAGCTGGCAGCCTGTTATAAATGAAGATATAAAATACGAATTGTACTGTGCAAATTTTAATGTGACTAGTGGAACTGCGTACTTTACTTCTCCAGATGAAGAGTGGATTGAATATAATAATCCATCTTCAAATTTTACTCCTAGAGAAACTATAGTATTTAGCAATGGATATTACGACCTAGCAAGTTTAAGTATTTCTAATATCAATGGAACATTTAATATTGGAGATCAGGTTAATCAAGGCGCAGTATCTGGATTGGTGTACAGTGCAACTACCTCTCTAGTAAAAGTCAGTAATACTACTGGCATATTTTCTATAAGTGATGGATTAGATAACAATACTAAGATAATAAAGGATGGAGTAGCAACAGTTAACGCTACGGTAACTGCAGTCAGCCAAAATACTATAACTGATTCAACTACTACTATAACTGTTCCCGATGTTTCAATGTATGCTACCAATCAAATTATTCACATATCTTCGGTTAATAGGTCATTGACCGATGTTGTAAAAATTAATTCTATTAATTCTGGAAATAAGACTCTAATAGTTAATACTGCAATTAGATTCTCAGATGTTTCTGCTCTCATAGGCAGAGTAAAATACGATGGTGCTTTAAAGGGTCAATTTTCCGGTGGAACTTACTATAGCGGAACAGATAATAATATCTACTACGGAATAATAGATGATAGCACTGCAGCTGGCGTCATGACTCTTAACGGTGTTTCGAACGTTCAGATGATTGGAACTTCTTCTGGAGCATCTGCAAATTTCATTGGCCCGCATGATCCAGTGTATAATAGCATTACTCCAGATTTTTCCTTCGTAGCTACATCTAATACTGGTGTAGCCTTCTCATTTAGAGGATTAGAAAACAATAACAATCTCACCGTAGATTCTTCATATCAAAATATAACTCCTGGATCTATTCTTGAATTAATTGATAAAGAACGCGTTGCTCTTTCCAGAAGTAATGAGATAGTTAATTTTGCTGCAGATAATTCAGTAATATTTAAAGTTGACATGGTTCAGAATAATGCTAAGGTATCTCCTGTTCTAGATCTTATAAGAACAAACTTAACATATACCTATAACATAGTACCTATGCTAGAAGAAATTAGTGGAACATACCTTAATATAACTGATACTGGTGTAGTTAAAGCTGAGGTTGGACATATCATTCAACAAACTTCACATACTCTTACTACTTCTGGTACTGTTCACTTTGCAAATTCATCGTTTATTAGATTAACAAATGTAGATGGCAAATTTATTAATCAGACTGCATTTACTAATATAACTAATTCTAATACTGGAACTGTACAGACTGCAACAGAATTTAATGAAGCTTATGACAATGGATACTACAAAGTTTCGAGATACATGTCAAAGAGTGTAGTACTTGCACCTGGACAAGACTCAGAGGATCTTAAGGTATACATTGCTGCTTATAGGCCAAATGCTACTGAAGTCAAAATGTTCGCTAAATTAAAGAGCATTTTTGACAATTCTAATTTCTCTGATAGAGACTGGTCGCCCTTGGCTGAGCAATCTGACTCTGCTCTGAGAAGTAGCCCCACAAATACCCAGGATAAAGTAGAACTAGTATATGGATTAAACAGCAGTATTAATATGTTTTCCGGAGTTACATGCAATACAACTTCGGTTAATGTCACTTGCGTAGATACTTCTTCTCTGTCCAATGGAAATATAATATATCTAAATTCAACTGTAGTGGCAAATCCATTTAACGTTAGAAAAATAGTATATGTGGCTAATTCGACTACTCTGATCGTAGATAGAACTCCAACATTTGTATGTGCTTCTAATGGTGTACTTGGCTTAATTCCCGGTTTAGAATCGACTACATCAGCATTTCTATATGATGGAAATGACAATATAGTTAGATACTGCACGACAGCTGATGCCGTATATGATGGATATATTCAATTTGCAATGAAAATAGTTCCTGTATCAGACAGCACTGCACTGGTGCCACGTGTCAGCGATATGAGAGTTATAGCTCTTCAGGTTTAATGGAATGAGTGAGTTTATTAAGGTAAAAGAGAGACCTGATTTAGTTAGAGAGAAAAATAGTAAGGCTATACTCAATACAGACGTCTCTGCTTTAAATAAATACAAAGAAGAGAGAGAATTTAAACTTAAGTTGGTTAAAATTGTTAATGAACATGAGAGCTTAAAACGGGATGTCATGGATATTAAATCAATGCTTAGCACTATACTAGAAAGAGTCCAATAAATGTCAATAGCAGTTTCTCAGGTTTCTAACCAGCAGAGTTTTGGTACTTGGCTTCAAGTAACTAACTACATAGCAGATATTATATCTACTACTGCAGTTACTACCAATAATTCTCTAGGTGGATCCTTTACTACTGGAAATGCATTTGTCAATGGAGTCTTTGGATCAAATACTCTCAAGACGACGTATCTAGGTGGTGGAAATGTATCCACAAATACCGTATTAACAATAACCACTAATACTTCAATTAGTGGATATCTCAGCGTAGGAAATTCTTCAGTAAACGTATTTAGCGGTTGGAATTCTTCCGGTAATACGCTTCTTAATATCAATGGTAGCGTTAATAATCACGTTAAGGTTACTCTAACGAATGCCAATACACAGTCATCTGCGGGTGCTGATGTCGTAATATACGATGACAAGGGAATAACCGCAAATAATTTCGTAGACATAGGAATAAACAGTACTACTTGGTCAAATACATTTTGGACAATAAGCGGTGTCTCTGATGGCCATGTTTACACTGGTAATACGAATTTAGCTATAGGAACTGCTGGTGAGAAGAGTATAAGATTCTTCTCTAATGGCACATTAGCTACAAACGAAGTCATGAGACTAACTTCAGGTGCTAATGTTGGTATAGGTAATACTAATCCAAATGCCAAGCTTCAAGTTACTGGAACTGCAAATATATCTGGTAACATGGCTGTACTAGGACCTATAATAGGAAGTAATACGCTCTCACTTACGGGTAGCGCTACCTTCTCCAATGTTGTAACTGTTGTTGGAAATGCCGCTCTTAATAAGTCTTTAACTGTTACTGGAAATGCTACCTTCTCTAATCAGGTAACTATAATTGGAAATACTGTTATGTCAAATAATATGACAGTAGCAGGAAACTCTACGCTTTCTGGTACACTAGAACTTATAGGTGCAGCTAATCTTCAATCGAGCGCAAATATTGCGGGAACTCTAGGAGTCAATGCAGCTGCTACTCTTGCAAATACATTGTCAGTTACTGGACTAGTTACTGGCTTAAATGGCTTAGATGTTACCGGTATAACAAATACATCTGTCAGTGTTAATGTCGGAGCTAATGTTAATCTAACTACAACTAAAATTAATATCGGAAATTCATCGATTAATGCGGTAGCAAATTCAACAGCAATAAGACTTAATGCAAATAGCACTGACTATATACAAATGTATAGTACTGATGGTGTACCCTATCTTTTTGCTAATTCCCTATCTAATGGAAGTTCAACTATACTTCCAGGAAGTGCTAGATATATTAATAACGGGAATAATACTCATGTCCCAACAAGCACATACAATGGCAATGGAATAATAATCTTCACTACTGATTCTACAGATTTCCTAATAAATGGAAGTCCGCTAAAGTTGTCAAATCTACAACTTACTTCCAATACTCTCTCAATTACTAGATCGTGGGTTAATACATCTGTTGTAATCCAATATGATAATATCACAATCGGCAATACCACTTCAAATACATTTGTTAATTCTACTTCGATTACTGCTGCTGGAATTATAGCAATAACTGGTAATGCTACCTTCTCTAATCAAGTTACGATAACTGGAAATGTCGCGCTTTCCAATACCCTAGCTATTACCGGTAATGCGAACTTTGCAAATACCATAGAGGTTAGCGGCATAGGAACGTTTAATAGAGACCTCTATGTAACTGGAAACGTAGGTATAGCCAATACTTCTCCTACTGACAAGCTTAGAGTAGAGGGCAATATAGGTGTTTCAGGAAATGTCTATAGTAATAATGGCTATGTATATGCCAATAACTTGATGCTCTATGGAAATGGAACGCATGGATATATTAGACCTATTAATACTGGTCTCGATAGTAGCCTCTTTCTCGGTGCAAATAATTCTAGTATCATAACAATATTCGGAAATGGCTTTACCTCATCAATATCTACAATTAATGCCCTTTCGTTTAGAGCAACTGACGATTTCATAGCTAATGCTGCTGGCGTGTATCATACTGGAACTATTAATGCAGCATCTCACACTATAGGCACAACTCTAGTAGCTAATACAACTTCGCTCACATATACTAATGCTGTTTCGTTCTCTAATACACTTTTAGTAACGGGAGCTACTACTCTCTCTGAAAATACAACATTTAGCAAGGCAATAAATGTAACTGGAAATTCAATATTTACAGATAGCATTAGAGTAAATATCGTGAATGCTGTTACTTCTGTCGGTATAGGTGGTTCAGCAAATGTTGCCACTGACTTGAGAGTAGGCGGTGACCTAATAGTAGCAGGTAGATTCTCGTTTGCTTCGTATTCTACCGGTGATCTTGTTCCAGTTTCAAATTCTTATGCTTTAGGTAATACCACTTCTAGGTGGACGCTGCTAGCAAATAGCGGTAACTTTGTTAATACAGTTAGTGTGCTTGGTAATACTACTCTTCTTGCAGAGCTCTCATTAATTGGAAATGCAAACTTTTCTAATTGCTTGATAGTGATTGGAAATTCTGCGCTCTCAAATACCCTAGTAGTAACTGGAGCAACTACATTATCTAATACTCTAGCAGTAACTGGAGCAACTACACTTACTGGAGCTGCTGCTCTATCCAATACCATAACTGTTACGGGTAATACGACACTCAGTAAATCACTGATAGTGACTGGTAATACTACTTTGTCAAATACGATAAACGTAGTTGGAGCTGCTATTCTATCCAATACTCTCTCAGTTGCGGGAGATGTGACTCTTACTAGTAACGCCGCCGTTAAGAATCTAGCTGTAAATAATTCAATAGTCATACAGAATTCTTCGGGTGCCAATGTCGTGCAGTACACTGCAAATAGTACGGTATTTACGACTCTCGGCTCAGACGTTGTTATAGATAGTCTAGATGCTGCAGTGTATAGATCAGCCGAGTACACTATTCAGATGGTAGAGCCAGGTGGAACATCTGGAAGAGGCTTCCACACTACTAAGATAATGATTATGAATGATGGTTCTGACTCGTACCTCTCCGAATATGGTACAGTTGTTATAGGTAGAAAATTGGCTATATTTAAGACTGACATCAATGCAGGTGCCATGAGACTAATAGCTACGGCAAACTCAGCAGTTGCAGTGGTTAAATTCCAAAGATCTAGTATTGTTGTATAAGGAAGTTAGAATAAATGGCTGTACAGGCTAATATAACGATCGATCAGGGTACTACTTTCAATACGAGTATATCCATGACTGACGCGTCGAATAACCCACTAGACCTCTCAGTATATATAGGACGCGCGCAAATTCGTGCATGGTATACGTCACTAACACCAGCTGCACTTTTTACAGTGACTCTCCTTCTAGGATCAGCTACACTAAGTTTAACTGCTACACAAACGGCAGCTCTTAATCCTGGTAGATATGTATATGACTTAATAGTCATAGATCAGAGCAATATAGTAACTAGAATCATTCAAGGAGTTATAACTATTACACCCGCCGTAACTGTACTAGCTGATTTTGCTTGAGGTGACAGATGCCCACTAAAGTATCTCTGGCTCGATCTACATTAGCAATAAAGCCAAATACAGCTGCCCTAACTGCAGGAGCAACTAAGCCTTCTTCTACAGCAGCGGCTCTTAGAACTACTCCAGCTCCACAGAATTATGTCAAGGATCTATTCGATGTAGAGGTACCAGATGATATTCCAGCGGGAGCTACCTTAGTGTGGGATGCTGAATTACATAAATATATAGTAAAAACTATTAATGTAGAAAACCAGATACTTGATGGGGGCACATTTTAGAAGGGTAATTATCTATGGCAGCTGATCCAAAAGTAACACCTATCAGAGAATTACCAAAGAAATACGTACATAGTTTGCTTGATGTTATTGAAAATAATCCACCAGATGGATCAGTTCTTGTTTATGACGCAGATATTAATAAATATGTCGTAAAGATTATCACAGTTGAAGACTTAGTTTTTGACGGCGGCGGATTTTAAAAAAAAGGACAACTATCTATGGCAAATTTTATTCAAATTAAAAGAAGTAATAATAATCCAACACCAGCAAATACTCTTAATAGCGGTGAATTGGCTTATAGCTACATAGCAAATACCCTCTATATTGGTGCTCAGACTGGCACGTCAAATGCCGGATTTATAGTCGGAGGTTCTGGATACGCGTATCTGGATAGAACAATATCAAATACCGAGAATATTGGTAAACTCATAGCTAATGCCGTCATAGTTGTAGACGCTAATGGATTCATATCCAATACACGCACTTCTGCACTGGCCATATCGACTTCAACTGGCACGATTACATCTCCAATAATCACTGTTATTTCCAATACAGCAAATAGCACTGCTATTGGTGGTGGCGAAACCTTAGCGACTACTCTTGTTACTGCAGCAGCAATTGACTTGTTTGTTAAGGCGCGAGCCGCCGCAGCTCCTGGATCAAATACCCAGATTAGCTACAATAATAGTGGAAATACTGACGGTTCAGCTAACTTCACATTTAATAATAGCACTGATACTCTGACAGTTAATAATATAACTATAGGAACAAATACATCTATCTCTGTTCTTATTGCAAATGGTACTATTGGTTCTGACCAGCAAGTTCTTCACAGTAATGGTAGCACAGTATATTGGGCTACACCCGATCTAGGTATTGGTAGTACCAATACAGAGATAACATTTAATGATAGTGACTTTGCAAACGGTTCGGCTTCATTTACATTCAATAAGACTTCAAACACTGTTACAATGGCAGTTGCAAATATAACTTCAAATGCAATCATAAAAAGCATTATCGCTAACGGATCAATTGGTCAAGCTGGATATGCTCTGTTCAGCGATGGTGCCAATGTTTATTGGGCATCTGCTTCTGCAGTTGCTGGATCTAATACACAGATTCAGTTCAATGACTCAGGAACAATGGGTTCAACTTCTAATCTTACTTTCGATAAAACTACCGGGGCAATTAGTGTAGGTAACTCTAGTGTTAATACAGTTATTAACTCGAGTTCAGTTTCTGTAAATGCTATCTTTGCGACTGGCACTGTCAATGCTGCATCATTAAAGGTTGGTAGTGATTTCATAGCTAATGTTACTGCAGCATATGCTAATGCTATCTTCGTTACTAATTTAGTAAACGCAGCTTCGTTCACTGTAGGCAGTAATTTTATTGCTAACACTACTGCTATAATTAGTACTGGATTTGCTAACGTAACGACTTCTGTTAACAGTGCGTTATTAACAGTTGGTAGTGATTTCATAGCTAATACTACTGGTGCATATCATACTGGAACTATGAATGCAGCTTCGCTCACTGTAGGTAGCCAGTTCAGCGCTAATGCTACTGCGGCGTATGCTAATGCTATCTTCGTTACTAATTTAGTAAACGCAGCTTCGTTCACTGTAGGCAGTAATTTTATTGCTAACACCACGCATACGACATTTACTGGTGCCAATGTTGATATGGCCAGTGCATATCTAAGAGTACAAGACGTTGAGGTATCCGGAAATCTTAAAGTTACTGGAACGCTAACTACTATCGATACTACTAGCTTAGTAGTTAAAGACGCTAATATCAAGGTAGCTAATGGCAATGTAAGTACCGATACTATCGACTTTGGTATATATGGTCAGAGCGGCAACGCAACTACTACATACTACTCCGGTTTATTCAGAGATCATACTGCTGGATCTCTAACTAGAGGAACATGGAGTCTATTCAGTTCTAATGTTGAGCCTACTACTACAGTAGATACAGCTGCTACTGGCTATAGTTTAGCTACCCTAAGAGCTTTCCTAGATACTGGAGCATTCGTATCTAACTCTTCTGCGGTTCAGATTACTGCTAATAGCACAGTAAGCGTTAGTCTTACTGCAAATAGCATATCACTAGCTACTGCGCTTGTAGCTACATCAGGTGGTACCGGTTATGCAAGCTATGCAAATGGTGACATAGTATACGCATCTAATACAACTTATCTAAGCAAGCTTGCTATTCCTGCATCAAATGCTCCTGGACAAGTGCTTCAGATCAATGATAGTGGAATGCCTTCATATGGAACTTTAGACGGCGGAACTTTCTAAACACAAACTTATAGGATGATTATATTATGGATTCTGAATTTGTAAACATATATATTGAAAAATTAATGGCTGCCATAGACAAATATACTCGAGCTGATCTGATGTCTCAGACTCAGCTCGAGATGGCAAAAAAAATCACCACAAATTTAATTGCCGAGAATGAAGTCCTAAAACAAACTATAAATAAGCTTGAGGCTTCCTTAAATAAGAAATCCTCAAAAGCTAAAGAAGATTTTTAATCCTCGGTATATACCGGTTGATAGGAATGACATATGTCAGCTAGTAATAAAATTCAAATCAAGCGTACTTCTACATCTGATAGAACTCCGAATACAACAAATTCAGCGAATTCACAATTCCTGGATACCGGGGAACTTGCACTAAATCTAACAGATGGCAAATTATTCTCATCAAATGGAACAACATACTTTGAGATAGGTGCTAATGTAAATAGCCTTAGAGTCGTCTCGATCAATGCAAACGGCAGTGCAGGTTCAAACAATAATGTACTAAAGTCTAATGGTACCAATGTTTATTGGGGGACATCTACATCTGCAGCAGCAGGTTCAAACACATACATTCAGTTCAACGATTCCGATGCCTTAGGTACTGATGCTGATTTTTCATATGATAAAAGTACTAAGACACTTAATCTAGGTAACAATATTAGTAATTTCAGTGTAGGAAATAGCACTGTCAACACCTACATAACTCCTGGAAAATTGTATCTTAGAGGATCCGAGATCATAATCGGAAATGCGACTGCAGGATTTGCAAATATATCCCCGACTTCTTTTAATATAGGTAATGTAGCAGTTTCCAATGCTGGTATCACAATTGATGGGCAGGCTGTAGTTTATTCCAATAATGCTGGTGTGGCTAATGACGCTTTTCATTTAGGTGGTGTTGGTCCCGAGGGATACGTTAATACTTCTGGTAATTATACTATAACCGGAGTGCACAGTCATACTGCCAATTTAATAATTAATACCACCGCGGGTGTTATAGCCAACGGATCTATTGGATCTGTAGGTCAAATATTAACCTCAAATGGTAGTACAGTATATTGGTCAACAGCTGCAAATGGATCTGCTGTTCCCGGATCTAATACTGAATTAATATTCAATAATTCGGGTGATTTTGCAACTTCATCAGATTTGAGATTTAACGGCACTACATTTACCGTGGGTAATTCTACAGTAAATACTACTGCTAATTCTACTGCGCTAAAGGTAAATTCAATAGTTGCTAATGGATCCACTGGATCCAATGGACATAAATTCCTTTCTAATGGATCAGCAACTTATTGGGCTGCAACATATACAGTTGGAGATTCTCCACCCTCAAATCCAAATTTTGGAGATATTTGGTGGTACACTACTGATAGTAAACCATATATGCGAATATATGATGGAGTTAATACTTACTGGTTCGACTTTCTTCCACCAGCATAGGACATTATAGATGGCATTTCCTACCCCAGTCGCCAACAATGAATTATATACAGTTAATGGCTTTACCTATCAGTGGAGCGATCCACCCGGTGTATGGAAAATAGTATCTAGGGCATCTACTATATCTAATGCTGTTATTAATAATGCAACTATAAATGTAGCCAGTTTTGCGGGCGAAGTTATACTTAATTCTAATGTTATAGTTAATAATTCGATTATAACTGTAGGCAACAGTAGTATCTATGCAATTATCAATTCGACTTCATTTAGCGGATCTGCAAATAGCACTTTAACTGCTAATGCAGCTGGATACTTAAATGGAAAGCTTGAAGCTGACCTTAATGTAAACAATGCACTAACTGCTAATGCAGCTGGATACTTAAATGGAAAGCTTGAAGCTAACCTTAATGTAAATAACGCGCTAACTGCTAATGCAGCTGGATACTTAAATGGAAAGCTTGAAGCTAACCTTAATGTAAATAACGCGCTTACATCAAATAATTCTTCATATCTAGGTACAGTAGCCGCCGCCAACTATATTACAAGTAATGGTAATTACACTCTATCGGGTGACATTGTATTTACATCTAATTTAATTATTGGAAATACTGGCGACATCATTATAAATTCCGCAGCTGGTATTTGGGCTAACGGGTCATTCGGCTCTAATGCTCAAATCCTTACATCGAATGGATCGGCGGTTTATTGGTCAACTGGTGTTACTGCGTCTTCATTGACTGCAAATAGTATAGCTATCACTACTGGTACTATAACTATAGGTAATTCAACTGTCAATACTGATATAGGTAATAACTATGTGTCTGTGGGAAATAGCACGAGCTACGTTAATTTATATAGCACTTATGCCTATATTGGTAATAGTACTGCAAATGCTACTATTAATTCCACTGTGTATACTGGCACCGCAAACAATGCAAGTTATTTGGGTGGAACTGCAGCAGCTAGCTATATGCAGAACACTAATAGCAGAACATTAAGTGGCAACTTAATATTCTCAGGGGCTAACGTAGTATTTTCTGGAAATGTTAGAATTAATGGTGGGCTAATTGCAAACGGATCTCTAGGAACTAGCGGTCAAATTCTTGCATCGAACGGATCTGCGGTTTTTTGGACAGCTGGGATTACAGCAAATTCATTGACTGCAAATAGTATAGCTATCACTACTGGTACTATAACCGTAGGTAACTCGACGGTTAATACTGATATAGGTAATAATTACATATCAGTTGGAAATAGTATAAGCTACGTTAATGTATATAGCACTTATGCCTACATTGGTAATAGCAGCGCAAATGCTACTATTAATTCTACAACATACACTGGAACTGCAAACAATGCAAGTTATTTGGGTGGAACTGCAGCAGCTAGCTATATGCAGAACACTAATAGCAGAACATTAAGTGGCAATCTATACTTCACCGGTTCTAATAATACATTTGATGGTCAATTAGTAATTGGAGCTAACGGTGATCTTCAAATAGCTGAAGGTGCGGGTATTAAAGCAAATGGATCATTCGGAACTAGCGGTCAAATTCTTGCATCGAATGGCACCTCAGTTTTTTGGACAGCTGGGATTACAGCAAATTCATTGACTGCAAATAGTATAGCTATCACTACTGGTACTATAACCGTAGGTAATTCAACTGTCAATACTGATATAGGAAATAATTACATATCAGTTGGAAATACAATTAGCTACGTTAATGTATATAGCACTTATGCCTACATTGGTAATAGCAGCGCAAATGCTACTATTAATTCTACCATATATACTGGCACCGCAAACAATGCAAATTATCTTGGAGCTACTGCAGCTGCTAAATACGTGCAGAACACTGACAATAGAACATTAAGTGGCAATCTATACTTCACTGGAGCTAATAATACATTTGATGGTCAATTAATAATTGGAACTTTAGGTGATCTTCAAATAGCTGAAGGTGCAGGTATTAAAGCAAATGGATCATTTGGAACTAATGATCAAGTTCTTGCATCGAATGGCACCTCAGTTTTTTGGACAACGGTTTCAGCTTCAGCGAATGCTTCTTATATTCAAAATACTGATAGTAGAACACTGTCTGGAAACTTAAATTTCACGGGTGCCAATAGTTACTTTAGTGGAAAAGTAACTCATGCTGCTAATGTTGTATTATTAGCTGGTATTGATATTATTGATTCTACTGGTGCTACAGGAACAGCAGGACAAGTTTTAACATCTAATGGTGCTGC
>Ga0208974_1000075_pt1 | contig 43027 bp, 46 predicted proteins | sample GreLakmeER15MSRF_FD_187699 | JGI IMG/M metagenome (GOLD analysis project Ga0208974, IMG submission 187699) | Freshwater lentic microbial communities from great Laurentian Lakes, MI, USA - Great Lakes metaG ER15MSRF (SPAdes) | ecosystem: Environmental > Aquatic > Freshwater > Lake | place: Great... | reverse complement strand
TGAAGATTGTCAATGTCAGGTTTGGATTGGTGGAATCTGCCATGGTGTAATTTTTTTTTCTTCTTAGACCAAGACGGTGGGACTGGAAGAAAGAAGATAATAGAGGCTCCTACTGGGGGAAGGATGAATTGCTTGGCTTTGGCTTCTGCGCATAAGTCTACTTTGTACTTATTGTATTTTTCTAAACGGAGTAATCGGCTTAGACCGGCGGGGCGTAATTTTTCTCTTGGTATCCTGAAGAAGATGGAGTCACCCTGAGTTGCCCTAACATGGGTCTGGGGTGTTATGTTAAGTATTACTTTCTTTGACATTAGTTTTATCTTTTAAAGTTTTTAACAGAATAAATTCTACTGTCTTAGTTACCGACCATCTTTTTTTGTCTGCCAGTTTTATAAGTTTCTCATGAACTTCTGGAGTTAGATAAATTGTTGTACGTTTCATAATGATTCACTTTGATGCAAGATACATTATGTTATAACATTGTACAACTTTATGTACATAAAAAAACCTCCTTTTTTAAGGGAGGCTAAGTCAAACGAGAAAACATCAACCGAACCATCTTTGTTCCTATTGGATAATTATTTTTTCTTTTTCATTGCTTTTAAAGCATATCCGACTTTCTTTTCTTTTAAAGATGAAGCACCTCTGCTTTTCAATTGCGCCTGCATTGCGGCTCTACTTTTCTTTTCAAAGGCATCTTGGTCAGCTTTCTTAACTAAGCGTCCCATTTCGGTTCTTACCATGCCTTTTGGGGCTGGCTGCTGGTTGTCATCATCTTCGTAGTCTGTGGTAATTTGTTCTAATAACATATTGTTTGGTTTAGTCCATCATTCTTGAATTGCCCATGCCTTTTCTTTTCTTCATTCTATCTAAGACTCTTGTTGCTCTAGCAGAATTTTTAATGTTGCTTACTCTTGTAACCTCTTCTTCAGATAACATTGGTTTCTTTAATTCAACTTTTTTAAATGTTGATGAGCCACTAGCCATTGGTTTCTGAGCTTCTGCCTCTGCTTTTCCTTTGTAGTATTGGGCTGCGCCTCTTCTAACTCTTACGCCTGAATCCATTGGTTCAATTTCTTCAACCTTCTTTTTCATCATCATTATTGCTGCCATGATTATTCGTTTGTATATTTACGTCTTCCAAATGCCTCAAACTTTTCTTTTGACACTTCAAATTTGGTTCCGTTATTGTCTTTTATATAATATTTTTTTGTTCCTTTAACGCTTCTATCAATAGGTTTTTCTTCTAGTAATTTTATTTTACCTGAAGTAATATCATTTACTCTTTGGATAAAATCTTCTCTGTTATACGGTTTTGTAGTATCCTTAGATGCTCTTGCTTTTAACATTTGAGCTGCGGTAGAGTCTTGTGCCATTTCCATTTTCTTCATTGACGATAGTGCCATAAAATAATTTTACCAAATATACGAAATATTTTTTCCATTTATATTAGAAAATAATTGAAAAGTTCTACATCAACACTTGGTTAAGGGTACACCATATATTTTAGGGCGCATTTTTTTTTGGGGGCTTTGATTCTCCTGCACTGAGTACCCCTTGCTTTGGGTTGGCTCTTGCTATTCTCTGTGATGCTTACTGCTGTTGGGATAGGTGGGTTATGGGTATGGTTGGTTACATGGTCTTGGTAGTATGGTTTATGTGGTGGTATGGGCATGCCATTGCTAGTGTTATGCATGGTAGGGGGGATAGGGTATATAGGGGTATGGGAGTGTAGCTACATTGGTAAATTTATCCTATCTTTGTAGCTACAAAATATTTATATGGCAAAAAGCAAACCAATTGGAGTTAGATTTGACTTATATAAGTTGGATATGATTCAAAAAGAGCAGAATTTGACATCGGCGCAATCTGTGTTAAATTATTTAATGGATAATTATGGCGAAAAGCAAGTTAAAAGAGGAGCGCCTTTTAAGAATATGCCTCCTTATAACACAGAAGCCCCAAATTTGGAGGAAATAGCTAATTACCTACCAACACCCCCTGAAAATTTAAAAGGTCTAGATTTGGCTATATGGAAGTCTGAGAATTGGAAATAATTCGTATCTTAGCTAAAATTTTATATTATGGCTGAAGAAAAATTCTCATACTTTGTATCTTATCTTAAAGATTCATTTGAACAAGCCGTTGTTTGGCACCATCAAACCGATTCATATGCTGTTCATAAAGCCTTGGGTAAATTCTATGATGGTATCCTTGGTTTAACAGATGGATTAGTAGAAAGCGTAAGTGGTATTTACGATAGACCTATGCAGTATCAAATTGATAGCCCAGCAGATTATAAAAACTCAGAACAAGTAGTTAAATATTTTAAATCTTTATACAAGACAATTCAAGAAGAAAGAAAAGAAATTTATCAAGAATCTTGGGTTCAAAATCAAGTAGATGAAATTGCTACATTAATAGCTGAAACATTGTATTTATTAAGTTTAAAGTAATATGAAAAGTAAATTAAAAATGATGAAGCGAGCAGATGGCTCGTATTCTCCACGCGGTTTATGGGATAATATTCGTGCTAACAAAGGAAGTGGTAAAAAACCAACTGCTGAAATGTTAAAGCAAGAAAAGAAAATTAAATCAGAAGAAAAGAAATAGTTATGGCTGGAGCTTGGCAACGTAAAGAAGGTAAAAATCCTGAAGGCGGATTAAACGCTAAAGGCAGAGCATCGTATAATTCTGAAACTGGTGGCAATTTAAAAGCTCCTGTAAAGTCTGGTGTTAATCCTCGTAGAGTTTCTTTTGCAGCTCGTTTTGCTGGCATGTTAGGCGCAATGAAAAAACCAAATGGAGAACCAACAAGGAAAGCCCTAGCATTAAAAGCTTGGGGGTTTGGTAGCGTTGAAGCTGCAAGGAAGTTTGCCAATGCACATAAAAAATCTTAGGGTCATATTTTATTTATCTTCGATTTGTTTCTAATTAAATATTTGGGAACAAGGATAGCTCTTTTTTTTTGAGTATCTCCATCTCCAATAAAAGTAACAGCTTTTAATTCATTCCAAATTATAATATCTTTAATTTTAATTGGGGCAATCCACATTATTTCAGCTCCATCACAAAAAACCCAATAATCACTTTTAGTAGTAAATAAAGCGCTTGGTTTATTAAACATCTCTATTTCTACCACTAAATTTCCTGTTACAAGGGACTTTTTATCAAATTTAACCTCAATTTTAATGTCATTTTCTGGAACATAAATATCATATTCTTTAAAATAACCTTCAATTTTATATGCTAATGGATATTTTTTTTTAATAATATTTAACACTATTATTTCATATTGAAAGCCTTCTTCTAAAGCGCTTTTAAATTCCATTATGGATTTTTAACTTCCTTTTGTTGATTTAGAATTGCCTTTCCGGTATCTGATAATGGTCTAGCATATATTCTTAATTTCTTTTGTGTAGTGGGACATACAAACGTAACGCCTGCATCTAAATAAGCTTTAATTACTAATTCCATTACACCATCAGAGTCTTCGCTTGCGCCAATTACATGAGGTTCATCATAATCAAATTGCATACAGAAATCGCATCCGTCTAGTGGTTGTGCATCTTGCGGAAGGTTTAATTGTTTTTCTTTTTTAGATTTTGCCATTATTAAAGTTTTTGTGGGTGTTTTCAATATCTTGTAAAAATTCTCTTGCTTTTTCTACTTTTTGCTCAATGCGTAAAATGTCATCTTCGTTTCTATTAACTTCAAACATAAGTATTCTTTCTTCCATAGCTATATCATCAAACTTCATGTTTAATTCTAACTTCATAGCTTCTCTTACAAACTCTGGGCTTTCTTCTGAAATTACATCTAACTTTTTAAGTAAGTAATATTTCTCTTGTTGGATTATATTATCAGGTGTATTTACAAGACAATAAGCAATAGTAGCTTTGGTTTTACCTGTAAGCCACATATATGACATCATTTGCCAATAGTATAAATTATCAAGTTTATCTGGGATATTACCTAAGAATGTCCATAGGTCATAACTAGATTTAATATCAATAATTCCATCATCAATAATATCTGGTAGCCCTGTTATGTATTTATTTGAAAATCTTTCCGTATTTTTAGCAAAAGGTTTCTTTAAGTACATAGACAATAAATCAATCGATTCTTGCTCTACTTCAACTCCTTTTTTCATTTGCTTTGTTTGAATATCTTTACTCCTATTATACTTATTAGAAATATAAACATCAAGCAAATGTCTTTGTGCGGTCTTAGAAAGTAACCCAGCTTCTTTGTCCGCTTTGGTTACTGGTTCGGTCATTATATACCCTACAGAGCTTGCTCTGATTAGTGTTTCATTCCAATTCATAGTTATAAAGATTTAAGTTTTGCATTATAGATTTCCATTAGGTCTGGATTATTTTTAGCCATTAATTCCCAAGCTCTTAACTCATCTTTAGTCTTGCAAGCATTGATAAACTCTGCTGTTTTTTCTGCTAAAGTTTTTTTAGATTGGGTTGGAATAATTTCATCAGGTATCTCTTGGTAAAATTCATTTAAATCTTTTAATTTAATTACATTTTGTTTGTGATACTCTTCCACAAGTTCTCTTGCATAGTCAAGAGCTTTGGTGGCAGATTCGCCCTCATTAAGAGCAAATTCAACGCCAATTTTTTCAGAAGAATAGTTTCCTAAATTAAAAGTTCTAGTGTAGTTAATAGTTTGTATGTGCATAATAGTTTATTTTATTCTGGTTACAATGGTTGCGTTATCAATAGCTTTAATCTTAAATAATTTATCTTTGTGAGCGTCTTTTTTCTTTAAATTGGATACCATAACCATTACAGATGTGTATGGGTTATCTAACCTAAGATGTTCGCCTAATGTTAAATCAGCAACCTTACTGGAAACCGAATCGGGGGAAATGCTTCTTGCCATGTTGTGTGTTTTGGAACAAAATTAATTTAATTAATTTAATTAAAAAAATAAATTTAATTAAATTTTTGTATATATTTGTATCCGCATAAGACATAGTTAAAGGTTTAACTGGTATCGCTCCTAAGTTTCTACTTGGGAGCCTTTTTTTGTCATTTAGTCAAGTTATAGCTTTACGACAAGGGAAGGTCTAGTCAAGTATCAGCTTTACTTTATCACTACCAATTTATGTAAGTTAATCACACTTTTTAGTACGAATAAATGTTCCCAAATTGGTTACAAAATTCTCTAATAGTAAACTTATCAATCATAAAAGTTACCTAATAAAGCAACTTTGAGCCGTAAATGACTGATAATCGGCTCATGTTTGAGCGATAAAAAACCCCATGTCATTCTAAAACATGGGGCTAAACTACTAAATCTACAAACTATGATAACCACCGTAAAAATATAAATTATTTTTCAATAAATTTCTTTTTTACCAAGTTTAGCTTTGCCCTATATTCTAGGATTAAGCCTTTTAGCTCATCTTTTGTAGGTTTTGCTGTTTGCCTAGCTGTTTCTCTTAAATATTCAACTATAGCATTGTTTTCTTCGTGTAATTTGTATTCAAACTCTTCTATATTACCAGTTTTAAAGTAATTGCATTCCATACATTGTGGTCTGCAATTAGCTTCTAGCCATCTTGTACCTAAATTTGACCTACCCATAAAATGACCGCATTGTATTTCTGCAATTGTATGTTTTTTACCACAAGTGTAACATTCAATAATACCTGTTTTATCTGCATATCTATTTCTAATGTATTGACTAAACACATGGTCAAGGTCTTGAACAAGATTCTGAAAACTTTCTGTTTCATCTTCAAATTCTTCTAATCTTTTTTGCGTAGATTGTACGGTAGCGCATTGTTTACACATCTTTTTAGAAAACCAATAGTCAATGTTGCCACAATTAACGCAACGTTTTTTCTTTGTTATTATTGTACTATTATATGCCATTATTATCTTTATTTGAAGGTGCATTTATAAATTCGTAAATTAACCATATCCATAAAGCACAAAAAATTATAATTACTATTTTCATTTGGGTTTGTTTTTATTTCTTTCTTGGTTTTTAATTACTAGTTTATCTAATTTTTCTTGACCTTTTTTACTAGTGTATAGCATTTGTATATTAAAGTAAAAGTCTTTTTTATCATCTTTGGTTAAATCAGGGTGATTATTTATCCTGTGCATTATTTCATCTTCGGTTATCCATTTTTCCATTTGCAAATTTAATTAAATTAATTGAACTACAAAATAATTTTAAAAAAAAGTTAAAAATATTTGGGAATATAAAAAATAACACTATTTTTGTTATCCAATAATCAAAACAAATTTATGGAAATCAAAACTGAATTAAGACTACACGAGAGAATCAAAGAGTCTTTAGATGGGCGTACACAAAGGTGGTTATCACTTAATGCCAAGATACCAGAATCGGAATTATCACGAAAGATGCAGGGTAAATTATTATTTACCGATGCAGAAATAACTCGTATTAACGAGGCGCTCAAAACCGATTTTATTAACGATTAAGCATACAACATGCCAAAAGATACATTCTATTTCTCGCATGATTATAATGCTAGAAATGATGAAAAGATTAAAATGCTCATAAGAAAACATGGAATGGTGGGTTATGGTGTTTTTTGGGCTATAGTTGAAGATTTATACAATAATGCGAACGCATTGCGAACGGATTACGATGGTATTGCATATGATTTAAGGTTGCATAGCGATATTGTAAAAAGCGTAGTAAATGATTTTGATTTATTTGAAATAAATGGGGATTATTTTGGTAGTTCTTCTGTTCAAGCAAGATTAGACCAAAGAAATGAAAAAAGTCTAAGCGCAAGAAAATCAGCTAGTTATAGGTGGAATAAAAAAGAAGAAGATGCGAACGCATTGCAAACGCTATCCGAAGGCAATGCTAAAAAGGAAAGGAAAGGAAAGGAAATAAAAGGAAAGGAAATAAATAATACAGTGCCGCCTCTTCAAGAATTTTTAGAATATTGCAAGAAAAACCTTGAGCAAAATAAATTTGTGTATAGCGAGTATGAATATTCTTTAAAATCAAAATATGATACTTGGGTGGCTAATGGTTGGAAAGATGGGCATAATAAACAAATTAAAGACTGGAAGGGTAAAATTCGCAACACTATACCCTTTTTAAGACCAATACAGACACTTTCTAATAAAAATGGAGGGAAGTATCAAAAAGAATTAGAAACCGCTAGAAACGCCTTTAAACCAATTTCTGAATAATGATAACAATTTTTAAAAACATCTTTTCTAAGGAACCAAATTACATTTCTGTTGAAGCCGCGTTAAAAAGAATACAAGAAGGTAAAAGTAAATTAACTGTATCTGAAATCAGAGATACGATTGATAAAGAAAAGGCAAATAAGATAAAACTTAACCTTCCTTCAGTGTGTTTTAGTGGTAAATTTGGAGTAGATAGGACTGATGCTCAGTTAATTACGCATAGTGGGTATATAGTTTTAGACTTTGACAATGTATTTGAAATTAGAGATAAGCAAAATGAGATTATTTCACATCCATTTGTTTATGCTTGTTGGATAAGCCCTTCTGGAAATGGATTAAAAGCCTTGGTAAAAATAGCTAATGGTCAAAAACATAGAGAACACTTTCAAGCTTTACAAGAAGTTTTTCCCGAAATTGATAAAAGTGGAATTAACCAAAGTAGAGTATGTTACGAAAGTTACGACCCCGAAATTTACATAAACAAAAAGGCTGAAGTTTTTAAGAAGATTAAAAAAACTGAAAAGGTTGTGGTTTATGAGAAAAACGATGATGACCAAAAGATATTTAAGAACGTTTTGACTTGGTTGTCTAATAAAAACGAGGCTTTTGTTACGGGAGAAAGGAATAATTTTATATTTAAGTTAGCATCGGCTTGTTGTCGTTTTGGTATTAATGAAACGGCAGCTAATTCTATGATTCATATGGAATTTATCACTAATTCTGAGTTTACAAAGAATGAAGCAGATAGAGCAATACGCTCTGCATATAAGGCTAATATAAAAAACTTTGGAAGTGCATCTTTTGATAAAGAAATATTAGTTGATAAAGTTTCTAGAAAAGAAATAGAAGTTGAAAAAGCTGTATTTGATGAAGGATTAAAGTTAAAAGATGTTATTTATGGAATTGATGTAAAAGAACAAGCTTTACGAATATATGATGAAGGTTATGCTAAAGTAGATGGTATTGGGGTGCCTGATTTAGATGATAAGTTTAAACCAAAAAGAGGAGAGATTACAGTTCTTACTGGTATTGGTAACTATGGTAAGTCTTCATTTAAAAAATGGTATCAAGCTATGCGCATAATGTTGTACGGGGAAAAGTTTGCAACATTTTCACCAGAAGATAATCCACCAGAAGAATATTACCATGACTTTGTAGAGATAATTTTAGGATGTGATTGTAGTCCTGCGAATCCACATAGACCATCTAAACAAGTTTATGAATATGTTTACGATTTAGTATGTAAGCATATATTTTATGTTTATCCAAAAGATGTTTCACCTACTCCGCAATATGTAATGGAAGTATTTTTAGAATTGATAGTAAAAGAAAATGTAGATGGCGTAGATATTGACCCGTTTAACCAATTGACAAATGAATATCAAAAGTTTCCAAGAAGTGATAAGTATCTTGAATGGGTATTGTCTGTATTCTCAAGATTTGCGCAGATAAATAATATTTTCTTTTGGATAATTGCTCATCCTGTTAAAATGATAAAAGCTTCTGATGGGAACTATCCTTGCCCCGATGTATTTGACTTAACTGATGGCGCAATGTGGAATAATAAGCTTGATAATATTCTTGTATATCATAGACCATTTGCGCAAACTGACCCTAGCAATCCGTCTTGTGAATTTCATAGTAAAAAAATAAGAAGACAAAAGATTGTTGGTAAAAAAGGATTTATTTTATTTCAAATGTATTTTCAAACAAGAAGATTTTTATTTAATGGATTAGATTCGTTACAAAAAATTATAAACGATAAGAATATAATTTTAAGACCCGATGCGTCAGTTCAAAAAACATTTGATAATTGGATGCCATACAAAGATGACAATGGAAAAGAAATTAATTTTTAATATTAAAACAAAACACAATGATTAGAATTTCAGTAATCGGAAGATTAGGACAAGATGCTACAGTAAACAATGTAAATGGTAAAACAGTGATTAATTTTTCAATGGCTTACAGTGAAAAGTTTAAAAATCAACAAGGTGAAGATGTTGATAAAACAACATGGGTTTCATGTGCTTATTGGACAGATAAAACAAATGTATCTAACTACTTAAAAAAAGGTACTTTGATTTACATGGAAGGGAAGCCAGAGGCAAAAACATATTTGAACGATAAGACCAAAGAAACTGTGGCTCAACTCCATGCTAGGGTTACAAGCTTACAATTATTGTCTAGTAAATCAGATGAAAACCAAATTTAATGTATATTCACGAATTAAATAACCCAATAGATGTTGAAACCCCAATTGGATATGGAAAAGCAATTGCATGGCTCGATTACGGAAGCGACACAAACACTGTTTGGAAAGTCATATTATACCACAACGGCATGGTGCGGAACTTCTACGATGATGACATATTGGTCTACCCCAATAAAATGGACGGAGGAGAAATTGATAAAAATTATTTTCAAAGCAAAAAATAAATAATGGCAAAATTAACAAATTCATCCAAAGTTACCTTTGGTAAACAAAAAACAGGACGAGCTAAAAAATCTTATAATAAACATAGCCCTAGACCAAAAGCCTATAGAGGTCAAGGAAGGGGTAGATAAATAAATATATGAATAACAAAGCCGCAAAAAAACTAAGAAGATTAGCAATTGCTATTGCCGCAGCTAATGGTAAAATTGAAGATTCTGAAAGAATCTACAAGAATTTAAAAACAGTGCATAAAGAAAATAAAAAAGCCCCTAATGAAAGGGGCTAATTTACTAAACTAGTGCAGCGTTTGCAGCTGCAAGAACTTGGTTAACTGTAGAAGTTACAAGATAAGCTGTACTTCTTTGGTTTAAACCACTTGGTGGAACCACAATTAGAGAGTTAGCTTGTACTCCATTTACTACTACTGTAGAAGGAGATACTACAATACCTGCACTTGGTAAAGCGAATACTGTTCCGTTAGTAGGTTGTGCATACTGGTTTATTTGTAAAACCGTTGCTGCGAAAATGTTTGCCATTTTGTTTTGTTTTAATTGTTATATAATATATGATTGGCTTAGCAAATATAATAAATTTTGACCGTTATTTAAAATCAGTACATTTGTATTAAATTAATTAAATTATGAAATTGAAAGCTCCAAGCAATAGAGTAATCATTAAAGTTGACCTTGAAAGTAAAAATAGCCATACGTTTAAAGATGGTACAAAGATTAAATTAGAAAGAGTATATGATAATTTTAATATGCGTTATGTTAAACCAGTTAATGCGGAAGTTGTTGATGGTAAAGATATACCTACGGGGGCTGAAATTCTTATTCATCATAATGCTACTCATGATACTTATAAGATTTTTAATTATCAAAGACCTACTGCAGAAGCTTCTTCAGATATTCAATATTTCTCAATACCTATTGAAGAATGTTTTATGTGGAGAGAAGGGAAAGGTTCCATATGGAACGCTTTAAATAATTTTGTTACAGCTCTAAGAATATTCAAGCCATATAAAGGTATGCTTGAGGGTATTGAACCTGAAATAATGAATAATAAATTATATATAACTAGTGGTGAATTGAAAGGTAGAGCCGTTAATACGGTAATATCAAGTGATTATGAAATCATATATCAAAATGATGATGGAACTGAGGGTAGAATTATTAGACTAAGATATTATCCAGATGGTAATGATAGAAATGAGATTATAGCTATCAATGATAATATGACAGAATTAGTTGAGAATGGTGATTTATGGGTTGGTTATAACAAATCAGATGCAAAACAATTAAAAGAAGTAGAATGTCTGTAGAATTAGATAAAATAAAGGATTTAGAAAAACAAGTTGCTTATTTACAAGGTAAAAACGCCTATTATGAACAAGATGGTATTGGAAAACTATACCATGCTTTAAATAGAAAAGCCAACGAAATGGCTGAGTTGTTGAATAAAACTAGTCTTACAGCTATTGATATTGATGACCCTAAGATTAAGACTTTTGAAAGATTGCAGAAAATATGGGTAGATGCAGGAACGATTTCTGCTTCAATAAAGGCATTAGAAGTATTAGCCGGAATAAATCAAGAAGTAACTGATAAAAAAGAGGTTGTTCAAGTTAATAAGAAACCATTTTCACCAGAAAATATGGCTGATGCCGTTGGTGAATTAGCTGGTAAAAGAATATAATTATGTACGAAAAAATTGAAGGCGGTACTATTATAGACATCCAAGGATTGAAGTGTAATCTTCCTCCAGATGGATATGTTTATAATATAATTACCAAGCAATTAGAATTTAGGGGTATTTACGAGAGGGACAAAAATATAGGTGAGCAGTATTGGAAAAGAATACCGATGCCTAGTTGGCATGCTGACACAATGAAGAAATGGGACGAATTTGATAAAAAGAAAAAAGATGATGAACTTGAATTTTACGATGAAAGATTAGAGGATTTTAAAAGACAAGAGTGGGATAGAAGATTGAATGGATTTTGGTATATGAATAACGGCAAACCTACCTATTTGACTGGTTTGCATTATTTATACTTGCAATGGTGGTCAATTGATATTGGTTATCCAAAGTTTAGGATACCAGATTTAGAGAAGTTCTATTTTATGGAATATTGTATTCAAGACCCATTATGTATGGGGATGTTAGAGGTAACCAAAAGAAGGTTTGGTAAGTCATTTGTGGCTGGTTTATTTGTAACCGAATACACTACAAGGACAAAGATGACAAATGGTGGTATTCAGTCTAAAACAGGCTCTGATGCTAAAAAATTCTTTGCAAAGACAGTGGTAAATCCATTTAGAAGACTGCCTAAGTTTTTTAGACCAGAATATGATATGTCTTTGGGGGTAAATCCAAAGTCTGAAATGAGATTCCAAAAGACAAACGTAAGGGGTAAGAAAGCAGAGGATAATGTAGATAAGGATGAGTTAGGTTCAGTTATTGACCATCAGTCAGCAGATACTGTTGCATATGATGGACAAAAACTTCATAGATATGTAGCAGATGAGTGCGGTAAAACCACAGAGGTAAATGTGTATGACAGACACGAGGTTGTACGTTATTGTTTGCTAGATGATGAAGGGCAAATTATTGGTAAAGCATTATATACCACCACAGTAGAGAAGCTTACAACTGAAAAAGATGGTGTTCAAGATGCTTTTAAATTATTATGGGAAGAAAGTAATCAAGAAAAACGACAAGATAATGGAACTACTTCTAGCGGTCTTTATCGATTCTTCATGTCTGCAAAGCGTACAAGAAATTTTGACGATTTTGGGCATCCAGATGAAGAAAAAACTTTGGCTCAAATTTTAGCCGACAGGGACACAGTAAAAAACAATCAAAGAGCATTATCTGCTCGTATTAGAAAAGAACCTCTTACTATAGACGAAGCTTTTAGTACAGATTCAGATAAGTGTATTTTTAATGCAATGAATATAGGGGCAAGAGAGTCTTATTTAAAAGAAAATCCTAAAGTCAAGCGTCATGTCATATTTTATAGAGATATTGACCAAGTAGTTAGGTGGAGAGAAATAAATGATAAGGAAGAAGATTTCCATTGGGTTATAACTCAGTTTCCACAAGCAGGCGAAGAAAACAAACACACTTACGATGTAAAAACTAGAAAGCCAGCTAGGGTATCTGATGGCGCAATAGCAATCGATGGTTATAGTAATAGTCAAGGTGGTAAGTATGGGTCAAAAGCATCAGCTTGGATAGGGAGGAGATACGATTTATTGAAACCAGAAGACACAGGAAAGGCAATTGGGCATTTATACGGAAGACCTCAAATCAAAGAAACCTTACATGAACAAGTTCTTTTAGCAGCTGAATTTTATGGCTATCAAGCTTGGTATGAGCATAATAGTGATGATTATCTATCCTATTTTAGAGATAGAGGAAGAGTTGGTTATCTTGGTTCATACCCACTTTCAACTATTGACCCAGCAAAAAGAGAAACAGCTGATAGACACAAAGGATTTCCTACTACACCGTTTAGCTTGACAAAGCAAACCGATGTGGGGATTATGTATTTTGAATCGCATATTGATTCAATAGATTTTGAAAATTTGCTAGAAGATGCAAAAAAATTCGACCCAAACAATAGAACAGACTATGATATTACCGTATCTTTTTTAATGTTAATTGTATGTTTAATGGAGCCGGTCCAAAAACAAATCAAGAGAGAAGCGCTTGTAAAAAGTTATGTTCCTGTGTTTAATTAATTAAAATTTTACTAAATTCTTAATATTTAGTATATTTGACACAAAATACACTCAATTGGCAGATAGTCCTTTATCAATATCAGCAGCAAATAGTAATGGAGAAGCTTTAAAAAAGTTTCAAATTACTACCGATGTATCTTCTAAGAAAGATTACATGTACGGTAAAAATGTTGCGCAAAGTATCTACTCTACAATATACGGTAACCAAACTTATTTTTGGTTGAGAAATAATAGATTTAGAAAAAATAGACAAATTGCAAATGGTAAAATAGACATGAGTGTGTTTATGGACCGCTTGGAAATGAATAGCAAAGCTAACTTTGTAAATATTAATTGGAAATCAATTATTATTGGTAATACAATTGTTGCAAGATTAGTTGGGTCATGGATGAGTAGAAAAGAAAAAGTTACAGTTGTTGCAACAGATAGCGCATCAGCAATGTTGAAGAAAAATGCAGCTGATGAAGTTGAGTTTATATATCAAAATAAAGAAAATCTTGCAATGTTACAGCAAGCGTCAGGTATTCCAATTATACCAAAAGACCAATTTGTAGCAGAAGATAAAGACGAATTAGAGCAATGGATTTCTGAATTTAATCATTTACCTGAAGAGATACAATATAGTATAGGTTGTAATAATGTATTAGAGGCTAATGGTTGGAACGATGTTTTAAAGCAAAGATTATTACATGATTCAGCAGAAGTTGGATTAGTGTGTACATATACTTGGATGGATGAAGAAGGGGAGGTTCATGTTCAATGGATTCGTCCGGAAAACGCAATTTATTCATATTCTGATTTTCCAGATTTTAGAGATACAACATATCGTGGACATATTTTATCTATGAAAATTAGTGAAATAAGGGCTAGATATGGTAAAGCTAGTGGTGGAATATTATCTGAAGAAGATATATTTATGTTAGCTCAGTCATGTAAGGAATACCAATTAACAGATAAGATTAAATGGATGCAAGATTGGAATGTTTCTTGGTTAAGACCTTATGATGAATGGAACATTGATTTAATGAAATTTGAAATTAAAACATTAGATTCTGATGGATATACAGTTACTAAAACTAAAAAGAATGGTAGTACTATTATAAGAAAAGGCAAACCTGAAAAAATTGATGAAAATCAAGAATATTTAGAAGAAAAGAAATGGAACATATATGAAGGCGTTTATTGTCCTGTTACACAAAAAATGATTCATTGGGGAATCAAGAAAAATATGATTCGCCCTCAAGACCCAAAAGAAATTGGTAACGCAGAATTTTCATATAGCTTTTATATGTATGACCCATACGATATGCGTAATGTGGCTGTACCTGAAAAAATAGAAGAGCCTATTGAGCAAATGATTTTAGCTAGACTGAAGATACAACAAATGGTAGCTAAGATGGTACCAGCGGGCGCTTCAATTGATGTTGATGCATTGCAAGAACTTGATTTAGGCTTAGGCGATTCTGTAAAACCATTAGAAGTTCAAAAAATATGGGAGCAAACTGGTAAGCTATATTATCGTGGTAGAGATGCTGAGGGTAATAGAATACCAGTGCCAATTACAGAATTAGCTAATACTGGTTTTGCACCACAATTGCAAGCTTTAATTCAATTATACCAATTCCATTATCAAGTATTAAAAGATGAGCTAGGAGAAGACCCTAACTTAATGAATCAAGCTGCACAGCCAAGAGTTGCTGCATCAAATATTGAGGCTTCAAGAGTTTTAGCTAATAACGCAACTGAATATATGTATGATGCATATATATATGTAATGGAAGAAAGCTGTAAAAAAATAGCTTGTTTATTGAATAAAAGCGTAACATACGGCGCTAAAAGATATAGAGATTTATTAAAACAAGAAGATGTAAAAGATAGGAATTTTGTTGCAACAGTAAGAATGTTACCAACAGAAGTAGAGATAGCAAATTTGCAAGCTATGATGAATAATGCTATTGCATCAAACCCTCAATTAATAATATATTTAGACCCTTTCAAAGCAATGAGAATTGCAAAAGAGAATGTGCCATTAGCTGAACTATATTTCAGACAAGCTCAAAAAAGATATATAAAAACAGAGCAAGAAAAAGCTCAATCAAATAGCGAACAAAACGCTGAAATTCAACAAGCAAGTATGCAAGCTAAAGCTCAAGGAGATGCAGCATTACTTGAAAAGACTAATTTTGGAAAAGAAAAACAAATTGTTTTACAAGGTATGTTTGATTTAGCTAAAGCTAATATACCGGTTCCTGTTGATTTACAACAATTAATTAGCGATATATTGCAAAATGTTGAAGTTCCAATAGCTGTTCAAAATCAACAAAGACAACAAGCCTTAGAGCAACAAGCTCAGCAAGAGCAACAACAAATGGAGCAACAACAAATAGAAGGTCAACAAGGCTCACCCGAAGAAGAACAAATGATGATGGAACAGCAACAAATGCAACAACAATAAAATAACATAAAAAATAAATAAAATGGCAACGGTAAGTAAACTTTTAATAAGACTACAAAAATTTAGTTCAAAAATTAGCACAGTTGTAGATGCAACAGATTCTTTTAATGCTAATAATAATTTTTACCAAGATTTATCTGGATGGGATTCTGCGGTAGTACAATTTGTGGGTACATCTGGAACAGTTAGTTTCAGTACTACCAACGATGATGGTTCTATTACAGGGCAATTATCACCTGCGCCAGAAGTACCAATTAACTGGGTTTCAGTTTTGGGAGTTAATTTAACAACCAAAACAGATATTGCATCTATTGCAGCAGCTGGTATTGTTGAATTTGGTATTATTGGTAAATATTTGTTATTACAAGGTAATACAACGACAACGACAACAGCAGCACCTTAATATTTAAAAAAGATAAAAAATGGCAAATTCAATAGCATATGTATTATCTAAAAATACATACCCAAACGCCTTTCAGGCAAATCTTATAGGCGTTAATCAAGGAACGCAAATTGTTTATACAACAACGAGTACATTAACATCCGCTAATGTATTATTTGCTGATAGTAGATTAACACAACCTATTTATGGAGATGGAACAAGTTGGTATGGTGTGCAATTATTGACAAATACTGCTGTAGTGTATCCTATTACTATAAGTGCGAGTGGAACAATAGCAATTGGTTCTGGAACTACTACAACAACAGCAGCTCCAACAACTACAACAACAGCAGCTCCAACAACTACAACAACGGCAGCTCCAACAACTACAACAACAGCAGCTCCAACAACTACGACAACAACAGCAGCGTAATTAAATAGAAACCAAATAAGCATTTATGCCAGATAATACAGACATGTCAGCGCCAATTACGCTGGCAGAAGGTTACAATCCGTTTTCGGATGAAAATGCACCACAAGTGCAACAGCAAGTAGAAGTAGCCCCTACTGCACCAAATGAGCCAGCACAAGCAGCTCCTCCTCCACAAGAGGAAGCAAAAGTAGAGGAACAAGCAGTATCTACTCAATCATTTGACTCAAATCAATTTGTTAAAGAAAGATTTGGTTATGATAGCGTAGAGCAAGCTGAACAAGAGTTTAAGAAACTCAAAGAACAACCAAGTTTTGAATTTAAAGATGATGTAAGCAAGTCGTTATTCGATGCCATTAAAGAAGGCAAAGCTGATGATGTTTATGAAATCTTAAATCAGCAAAAAAGGTTAGAAAAATTAACGAGTTCAGAATTAACGCCAGACTTGGCTGCTGAAATTGTTAAAACGAATATTAAGAATAAATACAAAGATTTGTCAACAGACGATGTTGAGCTTTTGTTTTATGACCAACATTTCGTACCTTTAAAGCCTGAACAAGGTTATGATGAATCCGATGAGGATTATGCTGGGAAAGTAAAAACATGGCAATCGCAAGTAGATTACGCAGAACGAAAGTTGATGATTGAAGCGAAAGTGATTAGACCAGAGCTGGAAAAATTAAAAAGTGAAATAAAGTTACCTGATATTTATAATGAGGCTGGAAGAGAAGCTGAATCTCAAGAGGAATTTGAGATTATGCAACAAGCAAGGTCAATTTATGAAAAAACACTTGATTCTGATTTTCAATCCTTCAACGGATTTAATGTTTCGGTAAAAGACGAGGATGTTGAAATACCGATTTCATTTAATGTAGGTGAAGACGAAAGATTGGCAATGAAGAATGATTTGATGGATTTTGATAGTGACTCTTATTTAGAAAATAGATGGTTTTTCAAGGACGGAAAACCAAATATTCCACAAATAATGGCAGATAAATATCTGTTAGAGAATCGTGAAAAAATCTTTTCAAAAATAGCAAATGAAGCTGCATCTCAAAGAGTGTTAGCTCATATCAAAAGGAACGGAAATATAAATATCAACCAAAGCCCCACTCCTCAAGGAGCGAAACCAGACCTGAATGGCACCGAAGCTGAAAGGCTAAGGATGGCAGAATGGGCTTTTAGTTCGTAACTTGATATTTGCCTTTGGAGGAGGCGCAAAAAAATAAAAACTAAATATCATGGCAGGAATACCTACCTCAAATATTTTGCAGCCGGGTTCAATCGCGTTGCAAACCCAGAATAGGCAACTTATGGTTGACCTACAATTATTAACTCCACAGTACTACAAGCAATATACTCAAAAGTATGGCAATGAAGATTTTACATGGTGGTTAGCTGCTCATAGCGGCATGGAAGAAGTTAAAAACTTAAACTTCTTCTGGTTTGAAAACCGCGGTAAATTAATGCCAGCTGTTACAAACGATGCAACAGTTGCCGCAGCAACTGGTGCTACTATTACATTAACTTTAGGAGCAGAAGCTTACTACAACAGTGGTACTCAAACGCCTTTAAGAGTTAATGAAACTTTGCGTGTTGCATCTTCAAACATTGAGGGGGTTATTATCTCAATTGACGATACAACTCCTTATGCTTTTACTTTTGAGGTTGCTCCTAAACAAACTTCTCAAGGTTTCCAATCAGCTGGTTCTGGTTCATTATTAGCTGGTGAGGTTTTATTATTCGGTGGTGACGCAGATGCTGGTGAAGCTTCTGAAGCTATCTATCCTTTGATTCAATTGGACGAAAGATATGATAACAATGTAACAGAAATTCGCGATGGTTGGTCTAACACTGACTTAGCGCAAATGGCTGAAACATATTATGAGTTCCCTGTATCTCCAGATATGGCTCAAAATGGCGTTACTGCATTTACTTACAAAGGAATGTACAAGACTCTTGTTCGTTTTAAGAATAACGTAGAAAATAAATTAATGCGCGGTAATTTACAAAATAATACTGCAATTGATTCTAACTCTACAGGTTCAGTAGGTATCATCCCTAAAGTTGTTGCTGACGGTGAAACTGTTGGTTACACTCCGGGTACATTAGATATCGCTAAATTACATGAGATTACTCGTATTATGGATGTTAATGGTTGTGCTAAGCAAAATGCTTGGTTATGTGACATTTTCCAAAGACAAGATTTCTCTGATGGTATCTTTGCTGCTTACCCAGCTGGTGCTTTCGTTTATGGACAAGGAGAGAAGTCAAAAGAGGCTTCTGTTGCTTATGGTTTCCAAGAAATCATGATTGATGGATATTTATTATCTGTTAAGAAGTATGCCGCATTTAATACTGAGGTTACCACTGGTTTAACTCCAGACGTAGATTATTTCCGTAATTTCGGTTTAATCTATCCAATGGGTGAAACTAAGGATGCGAAAACCGCTCAAGCTTACAAGAATATCACTATTATGTATCAACAACCTCCTCAAGGTGGTACTGTTGGTAACGGTATTCGCGTATGGCAGTATGGTGGTGGTTCTCCAAACCCTACAGATGGTACAATGACTAATCAAATCGCGATGATTACCTACAGAGGTACTCGTGTTTGTGCAGCAAACCAGTTCATTATCGTTCAAGGTAACTAATTTGTTACCAAAATAATCGGGTAGGGGCAACTTTATTGATTGTCCCTACCTTTTTTAAACATTAAAAAATAACCATTTATGGCTCGTTTAAAGGCAATAGGGTTAGCAGATGCTAACTATTCACCACAAAGTCAAGTAAAAGTACAAAGACAACATGATGAGGCTGCACAAGCTATGCAGGAATCTACCTCATCAAACACAGCAACAACTTTCAAGATTTTTAAATTATCAGATACCAAGAAAAATGGCAGATACCATATGGAAGGTATTGACGATGTTTGGAATGAGAAGAAAGGTAGAATGGAAAGAATAAGACTTTTGAGAGGTTATCCAAGTATTTGGGTAGAAGACCAGAAAGGACTAGAAAAATCATTCGTTGAACAAAACAGAAGAAGCTTAATTTTTAATAGAAGAGTGCTAAGAATAGCTGATTATGACGTAGAAGCTTTAGAGTTTTTAAGTCTATGTAACGCTAATCTAGACAATCCTAATAAAAAAGGCACTAGAAAAATTACATTCTTTCAATGGAATCCACAAAGAACAGCAGAGCTTGAAAGAGCTAAAAGAGTCGCTAAAGTTGAAGCAATTAAATATGCTTCATTGGCAAGCGAGGACGAAATGCGTAAGCACTGTAATTTCTTGGGAATTACATTTACAGATGAATTAGGAATGCCTAAATCAATGGATGCATTAAGAAATGACTATGAACTATATGCTGAAGCTCAACCTAATAAGTTTATGCAAAGCGCTGGTTCTAAAGAAGTTGAAATAGCATTTATAGTTAAAAAAGCTTTAATTGATAATAAAATTGACACTACTACAAAAAGAGGTTCAGCTTATTGGTCAAATAATGGAGGTTTTATTTGCAAGATACCAGCAGATAAAAAACCGCAAAATTATTTAGTTGAATTTGCAATGTTCCCTCAAGATGAAGGTAAAGCGTTTTTAGAACAATTAAGGAAGTTAATGTAATTCTTTCCCCCTCTAAATAGAAGAAGCCCTGTAGCCTAAAAATTACGGGGCTTTTTTGTATCTTTTTCGTATATTTGTAACACAACTTATATACATGAATGTTAATGATATGTACCTTATTTGCCAGTTCGCAATTAACAAGGCGCAAAATGGATATTTAACACCAGCTGAATTTAATCTTATTATAAATCAAGCACAGATTTCATATCAAGATTATTTATTAGGTGAATTTCAGCAATATCAATATGGAAGACCACAAGCAAGAATTAATTATAGCCAAAACGAAAATATTAGACAAAGATTATCTCCATTAATTACAGAAGCAACTTTAGCAATAAATGGAACTTCAGGAGAAGCTACTTATCCTAATGATTATGTGCAAGCGGATGCAGTTAGAACAAGTGCATTTAGTAGAGTTAGATATGTGCAACAAGATAGCTTGTATTCTTATTATAATAGCCAAATTGACCCTATTGCAACTAATCCTATTTATTTATTAGAACCAACTGGGCTGCAATTTTATCCTATAACTCTTGGTACCGCAGTTTTAACTTATGTAAAAGACGCTCCATCAATAGTTTGGGCTTATACTACAGTAAGTGGCAGACCTGTATATGCTGCTACTCAAACAGGAGGAGGCGTTACACCTACTACGGGTACGGTACAGCCAGTTTGGGATAATGTAGATTTATTAGAAATAATAGCTAGGGCATTAAAATTAGTTGGTGTAAGCTTACAAATTGGTCAGGTAGAGCAATATGCTAATCAAGTAACTCAACAAGGACAATAATGACAAGAAATATATTTATAGAAAGAATATTAAGACAAATTTATAATGGGCAGCCATCTGATGATAGCAGCATCACTTATAATTTAGTTAATCAATGGCTTAATGATGCTATTGGTTCTGTAGTTAAAAAAAACTATACAGATAGTATTCAGTTAGATGGTATTGCTTATATAAACAATTCATTTTATAGCACATTTACTAATCTAGAGATAGCAGCAGAAACTGTTGACAATGTAACTTATAGCGTGGATTTGCCTGTAATACCTTATGGTATAGGTAAAAATGAAGGTATTGCTACTTTACAGTTCGTTGGTGACAAGAAAACTTCTCAAACAGCAATCCCATTGAGTATGAATCAAGTTGCCTATATAGAGCAATTAAGACCTATTCAGAATAAGATTGTTTATTGGATTGAGGGTAAAAATATTTATATTAAAAGCTCAATACCATTAACTTCATATAAAGCAACTGTGAGAATGATTAGTGGAGGAGATTCGACAGATTTAAATTCAACCTTAATAATACCAGACGATTATGTACCATTTATTGTTGAATATATAAGAGGACAATTAGCTTTTGAGAGGTCAAGACCGATAGATACTTCAAATGATGGCGTAGATAACAACAATTAATAAATATGAAACCAATTAGAGATTTTATTTTAGTTAAGCCATTTATGGCAGAAGGTGTTACAGAGGGAGGGTTATTTATACCCGAAAATTACAGAGAGAGAAGCTGCAAAGCTCAAGTAATATCAACTGGGAGAGGTACAGCTAAAATAAAAATGGAAGCAAAAAAAGATGATGTTATTTTTCATATTAAAGGGGCAGGAGAAGCCATTTTATTAAACGATGAATTGCATTTCTTGATTCGCCATAATGATATATTAGCTTACGTTTCAAATAATTAAAAATGTCACAAACAAGAAATTATATAACCTTAGATTCAATAATCAATGATTACATTGATGAAAGTGAACAATCCGTACACAAATATGCTAAATTATATAATATAGCAGTAAGGGGTATGGAGAAACTTGGTCTTGACTTTTTTTACAAAATAAGGTCAGTTAAGATACCTATAGATACAACGAATTACACAGCACAATTACCTAATGATTACATAAGCTATACTAAGATAGGCGTATTAAATTCAGTAGGAGAAATTATTCCTTTGAAGTTTAATAATAAAATGACTTATTATGCAGACCAGCAGCCAGATAGACTTGCTTTAACACAAGACAATACATTGGCTACTTGGTATCAGTCTGATTTGCCTTTATGGTTTAATTATTGGGATGGATATGGTTTTCAAAATATTTACGGACTTCCAAGTGGTTCACCATTTGTCGGTTCATTTAACATAGACGATGCTAATGGAGTGGTTCTTTTAAACCAATACTTCAATTATACTTATATAATGATAGAGTATCTATCTAGTGGAAATCCAGAAGAAACTTTTAGATTACCTATTCAATTTAGAGAAGCAATGATGTCATGGCTTTCTTGGAGAGATATAGCTAGTATGCCAAGTACAAGAAAAGGAAATTTAGGAGATAAAAGAGATAGAAAGCAAGAATTTTACAATCAAAGAAGAATTGCTAACGCCCAATTTAAGCCATTGTACTTGATGCAAGCTTACGAACAAAATTTAGACACACAAAGAATGACTGTAAAAGCTTAGAAATAGATGCCAATTATAAATAACCCGTTTAATGGTAAGTTAAATCTTGATGTTGCTCAATATAGAATTTCTAATGGAGATTATATAGATGCATTAAATATAACTAAAGATTCACAAGGGATTGGCAATGATTTGGTTGTTGCTAATATTCTAGGGAATACCGAAATAGCATATACACTGCCTGCGGGTGAAAATAAAGTCATTGGCTTTTATCCGGACAAAGTAAGAGATAGAGCTTATTATTTTCTTTGGAATAGTAATGGTTATAATAGTATTTTATATTACAATGCTAGCACAGAAGCCATTATAAAAGTTTTAGAAAGTAAAACAGATAGCGATGGAATTGATATTTTAAATTTTAATCCTTCTTATAAAGTTTTATCTGTTAATATATATTATAGAGATGTAGAAGGGGATATATTATTTTTTAATGATGGGTTAAACCCACCTAGGAATATAAATATTTTAGCTAATTATGGCACTTCATGGAAAGCGGAATATCTTTTGGTAATAAAAGCTCCTCCAGTAATGCCAGCAAAGGTTGTTTATGAAGATGCGGTAATTGCATCAACTACTACAACAACAACAATAGCCCCAACATATTATTATTCAAGTACAATAACAGGAGCTTGTAATAGAACAGGCGGTGGTATTGTTAATACTCCAACATGGAGTGGCGGAGTAATGTGTGCAGCTGCGGGAGGTGACACCGTTAGTTCTTCTACATTTGTAACACTAACTAGGGATACAGTATATTATTTATCTTATAGTGGAAATACAATACAAATTAAAACAACAGCAGGCGTTACACCTGACGCAGAAGTTTTAAGTGTTGGATGTACTGCATGTCCGTTACCTGTACCAGTACAAAGTTCAAATGAATTTTCTGTAAATAACCTTCGTAATAAATTATTTCAATTTACATATAGATATGTTTATGATAATAATGAGAAATCAGTATGGAGTTCAAGAAGTATTGTTCCGTTGCCGCAGCAACCAACTTTACAATTTACTGATAATGTATTTTCAAATAATGCTCGTATATCAATATCCGTTTCTACTGGAGGAGTAAATGTTCAAAAAATAGAATTAGCATTTAGAGAAACAACAAATGGTATTACTAGTGATTTTTACTTAATTACCCAAGTAGATAAAACAGTTTTAGGCATATTAGATAATGATATATTTACATTTAATTTTTATAATGATAGCATCTATACTTTATTAGATATAAACGAAACAACGCAATTACAAGACTGGGTTCCACAAAAAGCAAATGCCGCTGAATTGGCGAATGGAAATGTGTTATTATATTCTGGTATTACAGAAGGGTATAATAAGACTGATATGGTTATGGATGTAGTTACAACTAGTGATTCTAGCGGTTTCTTTTTAGATAATGCTGGTTTATTATTTTTTGCTACTTGTAACGGAACGGATAGCGGAAGTATTGGCACAATAATGAAAGTTTATGTTTTTGGTACAGGAACAAATAATACGGGAAAAGTTAATATATTAAACAATCCAGCTGGCATTTATGTTATAAATGCACAAAGTAGTACAGGTTCGGATATTGGTATAAGTTATACTTATGCTAGTTCAACTCCTTTATTAGTATCAACTTTATTAACTTCTATTGGAGCCGCTTTGACTTCAAATGGATGGGTAATTACAATATTGGATAATGTTTTAACGGCTACATATTCTGCAGGATTTATATTATACTCAAGTGGGGTTAAATATTATTTAGCAGCAGGTTCTCCAGATAATACAACATTTGCGAATGCTGCTGATTCTGGTTATCAATATGCAGTTCAATATTTTGATGCTGAAGGAAGAACAATAGGCGCACAAACAGATATAACTAATGCTGCATTTAATACACCTGCATCAATAGATGGTATAAGATTTTGTCAAACATTTTTAAATATTTATAATACACCTCCGTTAGAGGCAATATATTATCAAATTTTAAGGTCAAACAATACTACTTATAATAAAAGATTATTTTGGATTAGTAAAGCAGCATATTCTAGTGTAAATGTAATAGGTTCAACAATACCAAGATTTGCTTATATTGATATAAGTAATATACAAGTATATAACGAGCAGATTAGTTCTACTACAAATGTAGTTTCTTATAATTATACGGAAGGGGATAGAATTAAGTTCTTGAAAAGATATGATGTTCAAAATACAGCTCTTATTTTACCAAGTCAATATGATTACGAAATAGTTGGTACTGAAGCTAGTATTGAATATAATATACCAAATAATCCGAATACATATACAGCTACAGGAAATTTTTTGAAAATAAGATTTGTTTCTGGAGAAATGGATTCTTTGTCTTTTAATTTTACTGGCGCAGAAGATTTTCAACATTACCAAATATTATTATATAATTATACATCTAATGTTGCAGCTAATCAAAGATTATTTTATGAATTTGGCAAATGTTTTGGGATAGGCAATCCCGGAACCGCAAGTGCTTACCATATTGGTCTTGAACATACTCAGACAGCAGTAGCTGGTCCAAATTATTATGCTACAATATCTGGAACAAATGGTGATTTATTTTATAGAAAAAGAACTGTTCCATATAGTGATAATTATATAGAGCAATCTAATTCTATATTTATAGAAACAATTGGCGCAGGAACAAGTTTAATTAAAACATTATATATAACAGTTAATCCTGTAATTGTTAATGCAGCTTATGAGATTCTAAATCAAACTGAGCAAGTTGCATATTTTGGTGCTGGGTCATTCCCTGAATTTGCAGATGGTGATTATTTTTTCTATAATTTATCAGCATCATCAGTTTTAACGAGCTTTAAAGGTACGGTTAAAATATTTTCTGATGGCACATCTATATTTTCTTTGTATGCTATAATATGTAATGCATCAGCTACTCCTAAATACAAGGTAAACTTATTACCAACTGAAATTAACAATATCGCGCAGTCAGGCGTAGGAGGCGTGGATGTTACATATGAAATGGATGTTCAAATAAGTATTCCAGCAAATTCAAAAGTTTGGATAGTAGCTCAATCTACAAATGATGGAATTGGTGATAATAAAATTACTATTTTAGATTTTCCTATAGATTTTTCAATAATAAAAAACAATACTATAGATATTATAGAATCTAGTTTTAGTGATAACTATAATTTAATTACAAATAGTAATGGTAGACCGTCAGTAATTGATGAAAATGCAACTAAAAGATATTTTCCTACTTTAATAAGATTTGGACAAGCATATCAATTTAATACTAATATTAATGGTACCAATAGATTCTATTATGAGAACTTTGATGAATACGATAGAAGCTTTGGTGATGTAATAAGATTGCATGTTAGGGATAGATATTTAAAAGTTTATCAAAAGTTTAAAGTAGGTAATGTGCCTATTTTAACACAAATAGTTAAGGATAGTGCTAACAATCCATTACAAGCTAATACAGATGTTTTAATTAATAAAATACAGTATTATTCTGGTGATTATGGCATTGGAGATGCAGCAACAAGTCTAGCTTGGAATAACTTTGCTGACTATTTTGTAGACAATTACAGAGGTGTTGTGTGTAGATTAAGCCAAGATGGTATTACTCCAATTAGTATTACTAATTATATGAATGCATTCTTTGTTTCTACATTAAGCGCTTATAGACAAGAATTGAATAATGGGGTAGTTGAAACAGGAGTATATATGGGGAATCCATGTATTTATGGTGTATTTGATGCTTATACTAATAAGTATATAATTGCTATGGAAGAAATTAATAGATATATTACTACTACAACTACAAGTACTACTACAACTGCTGCGCCAACTACAACCACTACTAGCACTACGACTTCTACTAGTACCTCTACTACAAGTACAAGTACTACAACCTCTACAACTTCTACCACAACAACTTTACCTCCGGGATTTAAGGTTTCAACTTCGTTTGCAACTTTATGTTCGGGTGGGGGAAGTAGTGTAACTACAATTACCTATTCAGGCGGTACAACTATTTGTGACTCAACTTCAATTAGTGCAACTTCATTTGCTAGTTTATCAGCAGATAACTACTTTGTATTTGAGCCATCATTAGGGTATGTTGGATATAATAAACCCGGAGGAATAGGTACAATAACTATGGATAGAACAGGAGGGGGTTGTACTGCATGTTAAAATCAATTAAAAAATGGCAATATTAATTTTTCATCAAGACCCATATACCATAGCCTTTGACGAGGTAGGTAACTCATTTGAGTCTTTTTATTCATATCATCCAGAGATGATGGGGGAGCTAAATACTACCCTATTCTCGTTTAAAGATGGGGGTATTTGGAGGCACACAAATGACACAGATTTTTGTAATTTCTATGGTACACAATATGGCGCCTCAATAACCACTGTTTTTAACACAGCTTCAATAGATAAAAAGACTTGGATTTCCATTATGGAAACGGGGAATACCACATGGGCTTGTCCAATTATATACACACAAATGGACACCGGAGGCACAAGCGGTAATAAGCAAGAAAGCGAGCTTTTAGTGTCTGATTTTACTACTTTAGAGTCAGAGTATCAAGCATCATTTTTAAGGGATTCTAACAGTCCCGGAGGGCTTGTAGAAGGAGATAGCTTGAAGGGTGGTTACATGGTCATAAAATTTGAGAAAACAAGTGCCAATTCTTTCGTATATTTGAACAGCGCAACGACTAAATATATTAATTCACCATTGAACAACCGATAATGATTATTAGGGAAAACGATGATAGATTAGATGAGCTAGAAGTAGCTATGCTAGAAAATTGTGAGCCAGTTCATTGTCTTACTACACATATGTTTACTGATGGGATGTATATAAGGGAGATTTTTATGCCTGCTGGGTCTTTAATAACAAGCAAGGTTCACAAAACAGAACATCCTTATATAGTATCTTATGGTAAAGTTGCAGTTTCAATAGATGGAGATGATTGGGATGAAATAACAGCTCCATATACTGGAATAACCAAACCCGGCACAAGAAGAGTTTTATACATATTAGAAGATTGTATTTGGACTACATTTCACAGAGTAAATGACATGAAATCAGAGTACAATTATTTAAATGATGACGAAAAAGAAAATATTGTAAAAGAAATAGAAGAAAAAATATTAGAACCTCATGTTAATTATTTAACTGGGACTGATATTAAACAAGAATATTTAAAAGTATTAGAAGAAACTAAAAAAATAGAATTATGAGTTTCATAGCATTAGGAGTAACAGGAACTGTAACAGCAGCAACAGCAATAGCTGGCGCTTCTGCATTAGCCGGAGCTGGAATGGGTGCAGCATCCATGATTGGCGCGAGCAAACAACAAAAAAAAGCGCAAAATGCTTTAGAAGCACAAGCAAAAAATAGCCCATTATATAAACCAGATAAGTCTATTGATACATATTATCAAGAGGCAATGAATAGATATAAAGAAAATCCTTATCAATCTCAACAATATCAACTAGGTGCAATGAATGCCCAAAGAGCTACTGCTCAAGGCATTGGTGCATTACAAGATAGAAGGTCTGCTATAGGTGGTATAGGTCGTTTACAAGCTAATCAAATGAGTGCTATGCAAAATTTAGGCGCACAAGCGGAAGCATCAAGACAACAAAGACTTGGTCAATTTGGTCAAGCTACTCAGCTTAAATCAGGTGATTATCAAAGACAATTTGATATAAACAAAATGACGCCATATGACCGTCAATTACAATTAGAACAAATGAAAGCACAAGCAGCTGGCGAAAGATATAATGCTGGTATGCAAATGGTAGGGCAAGGAGTAAGTAATATTGGTAGTCTTGCTGGAGCTGGAGCATTTAAAGGCATAGGCAGTAAAAACTTAGGCGGTAAAAACTTAGGACAAGCAACACAAATCTTTAATGGCGATTACAGCTCATAATTTTAAAAAATAAATAATGGCATCAACAGGTTTATTAACAGGAATTAATCCATATAGAAGTGGTAATGTTGCAGTAGATTTTTCATCTAAGCCAACACAATATGCTATCCAAGAAATGCAGCATCAAAAAGCTAAAGCTGAAGCATTAGATAAATATTATAAAGATTGGGAGAAATCATTAAACACAGCTGGTATTGGTGAACAAGAAAGAAGAATGTTCACCGAAAAATTAAATGAAGTAAAGGGTTTTGCTATTAAAAATAAAGAGCAAATAAATAATCCATCTAAATATGGTTATGACGCACAAAGCACTTTAGAATCTGGTTTCAAAGAATTACAAAGTTTTTTAGAAGGGTCTAAACAAAAAACAGCAGAAGTTAAAGCATATAAAACATATACAGGTCAGCAATATGCAAAAGGCTTACAAATTGATGGTGATATAGAGGTTATGAGAGATGCAACTTTACCATACGGAGCTGGATATATTGCCCCGGACACAGCTAGAATTAAAATATTTGATGCATGGGACCCAGTTAAATATAAAGACCAATTAAGAAGTGTTACACAAAATCCGGGGGACAAACCTGATGATTATTATACTAAAACATTACCGGGAAATAAAGAAGAAAAATATTTTATTAAACACTATCCTGATTTAAATGAATTGAAAGAAATTTCAAGGGGTATGTTAACAAAAATAGGCGCGCAAAAATATGCTGATTATATATTAAATGATGCAGCAGAAGTTGCAAAACTTGGTAAAATATATAAAGAAAGAACTAATGAAGAAATGCCTAAAAATAGAGAAGGTGTATTTTTAGCACACACTTTAGCAGAAGCTCCTATTGTAGACAAATTATCAGGAGGTGGTAAAACAGAGGCTTACGAAACAAAGATATTTAATAGAGCTGAGGCAGGAAGAAATCAAAGAGCTTTAGTAGCTGCCGAAAATACTGCAAATGCTACTGGTGGTTCAATTGATAAATATATAGATGATAGTGATACAAAAAAACCTATTCCAGAAAGAACTGATTTAACAGAATTGACATTTGGTCCTAAAGTTTCAGATGAATATATAAAAGAAGTTGTTGTTCCAAAAGATGCAGTTGAATATGATATTATGGCAACAGACCCAAATCTTCCATATGAAACAAAGAAAGTTTCACTAAATCCAGCATTTGGAAGAAAAGGTAATGATGTATTTGTAGCTTATTCAACCCTAGATAAAAATGGTAAAGAAACAGGTAAGTATGATTGGAAAAATGCAAAACCATTAACAGGTGATGTAAGGTCTACTATTTTAAATAAAGTTTCTGGAAGTAAATTTAAAGTATCTGGATTAGGAACAACTAAAAAGAAAAAACCGGGCGCATCAAATCTAAATTAATAAATAATGATAGAAGAAGTTATATCTACAGAGCCAGTTCAAGAGCAACCTTATAAGAAAAAAGTATATGATATTTTATCATCTAATTTTGATGATTTTAAATTAGGTGAACAAGATTTTTATAAAAAACTTTCTACAGATAAAACTTATGCTGGAAAAGTTCATGATGTATTAATTGAAAATTTTTCTGATTTTAAAAAGCCAAAAAATGAATTTATAGATTCTTTGACTTTTGTAGAACCAGTAAAAAAAAAAGACCAAATTGGCAATCTTTCTGGAGAAGCATTTTCCCCTACAGAATCTCAATCATTATCACCAGACTTTGAAAAAGGTAAAGCTTTTGCTGAGAAAGGTTTTTTAATGAAGCCAGAAGGCACAAAAGAACAAAAAAGAATATCTATTGAACCATCTTTTACTAGTGCTTTATTTGGAGGTGCGCCAAAAGTAAAAGTATTAGAAGAAAGGGAAGAGCCTTCCATATTGGCTGATATTAGCAGCTCGGTTATTAAGGGGCAAATACAAGGTAAGGTAGCTAATATATTATCTGCGGGTAAAAGACCAACAGAAAATGAACTTGGCGAACTAGCGAAATTACAAACAGATGCGCAATTACTTCCTCAATCAAAATCTGAAAAATTATATCAAGAAAAAGGGTTAAAAGGATTATTTGTAGATAGTCCTGCGCTTGGCGTTCAATTTGTAGCCGAAACAATGGCTAGTTCATTATCAGCATTATTTGAAGCTAGTCAAAGAACAGTTCCTACCGCTGTTGCAATGGGTGCTGCCGCGGGTGTTCCATTTGCAGGAGTAGGTGCTATACCCGGCGCTTTTTATGGTTTATTAGCAGGACAATCAGCAGCAGGGTATAACTTATCTACATCTCAAGATATTTTAAATTCACTTTCAGACAATGGAGTTGATATATCAAATAAGGATAGCTTAATAAAAGCTTTTTCAGATGAAAATAAAATGGCTAAAATAAGAAATACTGCTGCTAAATACGGTATTCCTATTTTAGTATTTGATGCAGCTACTGCAGGTTTAGCGGGTAAATTGGCAACTGGGGCGATAGGTAAAAGCTTATCTAAAAAATTACTTGCAGGATTTGGCGAATTAGGAATACAAGTAGGAGGAGGAATGGGAGGTGATTTAAGCGGACAATTGGCTTCTGGCAAAAAAGTAAATTGGGATGATGTTGCTATAGAAGGAATTGCTGCAGTTCCGGGCGGCGTAGTTCAAGTAGCTACAGGAATTCAAATAGAAAGGTCAAAAACATCATCTAATAATAAAACATTATCTACTCAAATTGCAACACAAGGTGTTCAAAATGGAGCAGAAGATGCTGTCGTAAATTTAAATAGAGATTTAGCCAATAACATTATTACTCCTGAACAGCATCAAGAAGGTGTTATTTTTGTAGAAAAAGCAGCAGAAGTTGCAGATAAAATACCTGAAGCTGTAACTGGTGAAAATAAAGCAAAATCAATTGAATTATTAGTTGAAAGAAATGATATAAAGAAGCTAAACGACAATTTGATTCAACAAAAGCAAAGTACAGATGAAGCTTATCACGCAGGTATAGATGAAGAAGTTAAAGCTAATGAAGAAAAAATTAAAAAAATAGATTCTGAAGTTTACAACATTGCAAAAAAACCAGCTAAAGAAACAGGAACTAAAAAGTACACAGTAGATGGAGAAGAAGTAAGTCAAGCTGAATTTGAGGCATTGCAAGGTAAGCCTATAGGTACAAAAAAAATTATAACAGCAGAAGTTAAGCCAGAAGAAGTTAAAGTAACTGAAGAAGTTAAACCAATTGAAGTAAAGACAGAATTAGAAGCAACAGAGGGCGCTTTCCCTATCTCAGAACTTAATAAAATACCTAAAGGTGAATTAAGTAGGACTGAAGAAGCGCAAAATAAATTAAAAGATGATATTTCAAAAAATGGGATTAAAGAACCATTGACTTTGGTTTATTATGTAAAAGATAACGCGCTTAGGTTAAAAGAAGGACATCATAGATTAGATGCAGCAAATAAATTGGGATTACAAAATGTACCAATTAAAGTTCAAGTAGAATGGGATAATAGTATTAAAGATGATAAAGATATACAAGGACAAGAATTATACCAACCTCCTGTTCCATTAGATATTGAAAGTTATAAAAAAAGAAATTATCAGCCTACTAATATTAAGCTAAGTGAATTAGGTTTTAAAGAAAAATCTTCCCAAGAAGTTAAACCAACTGAAGTAAAAAAAATACCAACTGATTTAGAAGAAAGAGGTGAGCCAATAGAAAGCACATTAGAAGCTGAAAGAAGGCGTAGTAATGGGGAAAGGATATTTGCTATAACAGAGCAGGATGGGACGCCTGTAGAGGTTACATCTGTTGAAATGCTAAGGAATTACACTCCTGACCAATTAATGGCTTATAAACCATCTGAAATAATAAAAAATAAGGAATTACAAGAAAATAAACTAATTTTACAAAATGGAACCAAAAAACAAGGTAACGGAAAAGACACAGGAGCAGCTATTGGCAGCGAAATGGGAGGAGTTGAACCTAGTGGAAAAGGCGTTGAGGTCGGACTTGGAGCGCCATCCAGATATGTCGTGGGAAAAAGCGATAGAGTTGTCAGAGATGTCACCACTGTAAAGAAAATATCAATTCCAGATTCGGAAGCAGCAGAAATTAAAAAAGTATTGCCAAATGCAATATTTGATGATTCATTTTCTGAAATAAATTCTGCTGAACAATTTCATAAAGCAATATCTAAATCTTTAAAAGGTAACAAACACTCATCTAGTGTATTTGTATACCCAATAGAAGAATATAAAAATTCAAGATTATTTTTAACCAATGATGGTAAGGCTGGAGTAGCTATTACAAAAGATGGAGATATTATATCCGTATTTTCATACGGTGAAGGTAAAAATAGAGTTGCACAATTGCTTGTAAATGCAGTAAAAGATGGTGGGGTTTCTCTTGACCATTATGACACTCGTTTAACAAATATTTATTCTCAATTTGGTTTTGTTCCAGTAGCAAAAGTAAAGTTTGATAGAGCTGAAGCCCCTAAAACATGGGATTATGAATTATATAAAGATTATAATAATGGAGAACCAGATGTTATTGCTATGGCATATAACGGAGGTGACCCAAATACTTTATATAAAAGAGTTGGTAAATTTGGTAATGTAAATGATTTACTTAAAAAAACACCATACGTTAATACATGGGAGCAGGCAAAAAAATTACAACAAGAATTTGTAAATAAAGTAAAGTCAGATTTAGAACCATCTATTGAAAAAGATATTAAAACACAAATTGAAGATTTTGGGGTTCCAAAAGAAGACATAGAGCCTGTAAATGCAATGTTAAGTAAGATACATGAAAACTTAAAAAAAGCAGGTCTTACGGCTACTAATACATTATCAGAGTGGGTTGGAATAGGGAAGGGTACTAAAGAAAAAGGTGCGTTATATCAACCTACAGTGTATGGTAATTCTGGTATAGTAAAAAGACCATCTTTTGACAAAAAATCAGCAGATAAAGCAATTAAAAGTGGAAGAGTTAAAATAATATCACCAAAAGAATCGCTTGAAGATTTTACATTTGCAATTACACATTGGGATGATTTATTTGTAGGAGATATTTATCATGATGGTAAAAAGATAGGTAGTTTTGATGGAGGTGTTTTTTATCCTCTTAATGGTGGTGAAAAAGGTAAAATGGGAGCATCGGTAAATCCTCAATCAGCAGGCGCTTTTTCAACTCAATCAAATCGTTCTCTTTTCAAAAATAATGGAATAAAATTACCAGATAGTTTTGATGAGGGTACATTTATAGTTGAAAAAGGACCTAATAAAAATCAATGGGTAGTAACAAATAAAGCGGGGGAAAAAGTTACTGTAACAATGCCAGATAATCCAAAACCGGGCGTTATAGTAATAGGTAAAGGTGATAATTTAAAACATAAATCATCTCTTTCTGCAAAAGTTGGTTTTGTAAATACTTTATTATCGTACGCAAAAAATAAGGAAGGGTATGATGGGTTAATAAATGCAGTAAAAAGTGTTTATAGCATTGGTAATACAAGAAATGCAGATAGTGTAATTGAATTATTCAATAACTATCTTAAAAGCGGAAGAATGGCTGATGGGCAAACAATGAGTGAAGCCAAGACCTCGTATGAGAACTTTAGAGCTGCACTTATTAAGGATGCTAATCAGATAGTTACAACCATGATGCGTGATATGGGTTATACTGGAGTTGAGTATTTTGATGCTACACAATTAAAAAAAGGAATATATAAGGCAACAGGAAAAGGAATAGATAAAATGTTTGCTGATATAGGTCAAGAAGATTTCTTAAAAGGGTTAAAAACAGGAGATGCTTATGCGGCATTAAAAGTGACTAGCCCTGTATTTTTTGAAAAAGATTTGGGTCATCCTTCTTATCCATTTGCTATTAAAACAGTTGATGGTTCGCCTGTAAATATTGATATATTTGATAAAACATTTAGAACATATGGTGAAAATCAAGGCATAGAAGGAAGACTGCCAAAAGAAGGACAAATAGCTACAGAAGGTTTTGGTGTAACAACTACAACAAAACCATCATATAAATTAAAGAAAGATATAGATTTAAGTCAACCATCTTCAAGTGATTTAAGCGGTGCATTAGGGCAATATGAATCAATCAGAAGATTCCGCAAAGAAGGTGAAATTATTTCAAAAAAAGGTGAATATGATTATGCATTAAAACAAAAGGCAAATGCACAATACAGAATAGAAAATGGTAAAAATATCATAGAAGCTTTAAGAGAATTCAATAAAGCTAAAGATAAAGGGAAAGCTGTAGTTGCAATTACTCATGAAATAATGCACCCTACGGTAGTCGAAATAATTAATGGTTCAAAAGAAGGGAATGAAATAGGTAAAAAATATACCCAAACCATTGTTGAAGAATTTAATAAAGCTACTGATAGTAATATAACAGTAGATGAACTTATAAAAGGTAATGATGAATTCAAAAATGGTAAAACAAACAAGCAATACAGAGATGTACAAGAGTTTATAGCAGAATCTTGGGAAAAATATCATACACAAGGAGCAAAAGGATTTAGTGCAGAATTCCAAAAAGTATTACAAACAATAACTGAAGCTTTTAAATCAGTATATAATTCTTTGACAGGGAAAGAATTGACTCCTGAATTAAAAAAGATGTTTGATGATATTTTAGGTAAAAGCGAGTTTAAGGCTAAAAAGAAAATATTATCTGAAGATATATCTAAAAAACCTACAGAAGTTTTTATTCCTGAAGGAGCAGATGATAGTTATATCAAAATGGCAAATGTTGTAAATGATGCATTTGTTGGTAATAAATTTGGATTAGATGCTTTAGACCAAATTACATCTAAATTGGAAGATACTAACTTAGAAAATGTAATTCAAAAAGTTAAAGATAAAATTAAATTAAATCCAAATTTAGCTAAAGAAACTAGAGAAAGATTATTAACAACTAAGCAAGGAAATGAATTTGACCAAGCTATTTTAATGTATGACTTAGCTAGATTAAAAGGAAGAGAAAATGAATTGCAGCAAGAGATAATTAACACTAAGAATCCTAAAAAAATACAAGAATATCAAAAGGAAATATTACAAGTTCAAAATGAAATGATGGACAATGCAATGGCTAATAAACAAATTGGTCGTACAGCAAGTACTATTTTTAGATTAAGACAATTGTGGGTAAATAAAGAACTTACAATACTTGATATGATGGATGAATATAAAGCATCAAAAGGTATTAATGAATTAACACCAGAGCAAGAGCAAGAAGTAAAAGATGCTTATAATCAAATAAAAGAATCTAGAGCAAAATTAGAAGAAGCTAAATTAGATTTAGAAAAATCTAGAGAAGAAACTGCTAAGTTGATGATTGAAAATCAAAAACTAAAAGATTTGCAGGAGAAATCAAATGAAATAAAGAAAGCAGAAAGAGCAGAAAAAACTAGTGAAACAATTAAGAAATCTAATGAAAGAGTTACGAAGGCATTAGATAATTTAAAAAAATTAGGTGGTCAAGCAACAGCTGGTTTTGACCCTAAAATTGCTGTTGAATTATCTAAAATAGCAGCTGAAAAAGTTTACCAAGGTATTGTTAAATTTGACGAATTAGTACAAAATGTATTAGAGGACATAAAAGATGTATTGCCAGATTTTACAAAAGAAGATGTAATAAACCACATTTTAACTAGAGTAAATAAAGCAGGACAATTAGAACCAATGTTATTATCTGCTCAATACAATAATATTAAAAAATCACTAGATAAATCTAAAGGTGCTTTAAGAGAAAGGGTAGAAAAATATGAATTGGCACAAAAAGAAGTAGCAAAGCAACAATTTAAATGGCAAGAAGGAAGACGCCAAGATATGTTGGGAAATGAGCCAATAGTAGAAAGAATTGGAGATAAATTATTAAGATGGCAAAGAGCTGCTGTATTATCTTATCCTATAACAATGGTTAAATTATCGGCAGTTGTTGCGCATCAATTAATTGCTTTAAAACCTTTAAAATTTGCAATTGGTAAATTAGTTTATGGTTTAACTCCAAAAAGCATTAGAGAAAAACAATCTATTTGGGGTGACCCAAAATGGAGTTCTATAGCTAAATATTATTCAGAATGGATTAGAAACTTTTCTTCTACTAATTTTAAAGAAATAATGTCTGGTGTTGATACTAAAGAATTATTATACGGTAGACCAATAATGTACGATGAGCTTAATGCATCAGGAAGTTTTCTTGAAATACCGGGACGTTCACATGGATTCATTAAATCTTTTATTAAAAATCCTGAGTTTGTATATGCTCATGAACAACAAATGGTATATAATTTAACTAAAATGGCTGAAATAACTGAAAAGTTGGATGAGCCTAATTTAACCAAAAAACAGAAAAAAGCATTACAAGAAGAATATGATAATTATGATGTAACTAATGAAGATGTAATTGAAAAAATAAATAGATTAGCGTTATTACATGGCAAATGGGCTATTTTAATGAATGACAATAAATTCGTTGAAAAATTTAGACAATTTACTCAAAATACAGGGTTAGTTGGAAAAATAGCTCAATCAGAATTGCCAATTGTAAAAATCCCTGTAAACTGGGTAGGAAGAGCTTTTGCTACTAAATATGGCATAATAAGAAGTTTCTTGGGTAAATCAGAAACTGAAACTAAAGGCAAAGGTAAATTACCCGGCTTAGGAGGAGAATCATTCCCGGGCATCGCTCAACTTATATTTAAGGGAACTGAAAATTTAACAGAATCTCAAGCTGATTTATTAGGTAAATCATTACAATTAGGAACTATGGGTATGGCGTTTTATGCTTTAGGATATTATGCTTACAAAGAAATTGAGAAAAATGAGGACGGCTCATATGAAATTATGGGGGTGCGTGTTCCAAAAGTTTTAGTCCATATACCTGAATATGAAAGTATAATTAGTGGAGCAGAAACGGCACATAAAAAAAAGGAAAAAGACCAATCTTTTATTAAATCTTATATTGAAGCTGATGCTGAAATAGCAGCTAATAATCCATTTTTAAATTTATTACAATATGGTGCTTCTTTTCAACTTGGTAAATTAGTAACAGATATAGCAAATCCTAGGAAAAAAGATGTTGATTTTACAGATAAAGCAAGTGATATTATGGCTAAAAAAATAGCAGATATGGTAGAACCCGGATTTGTTAAAACAGCTGCAACATCTTTCGATACTAAAGAAGGTAAAGGATTCTACCCTATGGGAGAAGTTATTAAAAGACGTCCTTCAGGAGAAACGCTTGATAGAGCATGGGAACAATTTGAACTTGGTATTCCGGGACTTAGACAAAATGTATCTAAAGAAGAAAAGGCAAAAAGAATAAATGAAATAACGAAAAGATTGAAAGCTCAAAAATATGATAGTATAAGAGGTAAGATAATTGAAAATTTAAAGAAAATTCCAAACTAAAGAATATGCCATACAAATCAAAGGCTCAGGAAGCCTACTTTAATATCCATAAAAAGGAGCTAGAAAGAAAAGGAGTAAATGTAGATGAATGGAACAAAGCTAGCAAGGGCAAAAAGCTTCCTGAAAGAGTTACCAAGCTTCAGGCTATGAAGAAAATAAAAATGGGCTAATATAGCCATAAATTTCTTATATTTGGGTAAAATTTTAATACAATGCCCTTAGTACCGAATTTTACCGCATCCCAATATAGTGGTACCCCCTCTGTTATAACATTAACAGATACTAGTACTGGTTCAGATGTTACTATAACTTCTCGTAGAGTTTATTTATTGCAAGCCAATGGTACATTTTTAGTACCAGCAGGTACTGCAACAGATTATGTTGTTTGGGATTTAGTTGATGCAGATATTGACTTGGATGTATTATCGCAAGATAGTGCATTGAGTATTACTGTCCAATGGATGAACGCAGGCAATACTGTGGTCACGTCAAAAACAATTTCATTTGCATTTACTGCATATAATGAAACTTTTTACTATGGTTTGACTGAAAGCCAAGTTGCAAATGCAAACCTTACAGCAAGTACTAACTGGTATCAAACAAAATTAATTTTAAGAGTTGAAATTGATAGTGCAGACCAAGCAATTACATTTGCATCTGATATTTATTCAGCACAAGCTGCACTAAATAGAGCGACATTTATTTCTACTAACCAAGCTTATTTCTTCTAATATGTTAGACCCACAAACAGTAGTATCAATAGCGGAGATTTCGCAATACTTATGGAATGATTCTATACCAAAGCAAAACGCTTTCTTCAATGGAAGCATTGACCCTCGTAAGGCTCAACAACTTTATTTAGAAAGAAAAGCTTTACAATATGGTATTGACGAAGCTCTAAGTGGGTTGCCCGGGACATCAAATTATGTTTATGCTCTTTGTGGTGCTAAACTACAATTAGCAATTGAAATATTAGGAAATGGAAATGGTGGTGGTGGCGTAATCCCCGGCGGTGGTGGTAACTTCAGCGTTTATGAATATACCACTAATGCAGTAGAAGGAACTTTTACAGTTACATTCCCAGAAGCAATTGGCAAAAGATGCATAAACGCATTTAGACAAGGTAACAACATAGGTACAATATTAACATCAGGAACTCCAACAGGCAATCAAGTTGTTTGGAATAAAGATGCAGCCTCACTAACAGTTGCTGTTGCTTTTTATGACGAAGAATTTTGCAGAGTTGTAGTTCAACAATAAAATAGTTTGGCGTGGCAATACAAAATTTAATTTCTGGTGATATTAAAATTAGAAACCTTAATGGTTATTTAATCGCCACTGATGGTATAGTATCTTCAACTGCTGGGGCTTCTTTGACTTCTGGTACTAGTGGTACAAGTGGTTCAAATGGTTCTAATGGTACAAGTGGAACTTCTGGTGCAACTGGTTCAACAGGAACTTCAGGAACTAGTGGTTCTTCTGGTACTAGTGGTTCTTCTGGTTCTAATGGAAGCAACGGAACTTCAGGGACTAGTGGAACAAGTGGAACTTCAGGTACAAGCGGTACTAGTGGTTCTAGTGGTACAAGTGGGACTTCTGGTACTAGTGGAACTGATGGTACAAGTGGAACATCAGGTAGTTCTGGTACAACAGGAACTAGTGGTACAACAGGGACTAGCGGAACAACAGGGACTAGCGGAACAAGTGGTTCTTCTGGTTTCTCGGATAGATATAAAACATCTTCTACAACAACATTTACTCTAGGTAATTCTGGAACTTTAACAGTAGATGTAGATTTAGCATATTCAACAGCCCAATCAATAATAATAGTACATAACTTAAACAACTTTCAAGAGTGTGAGGTTATTACTTATAATGCTGCAACAGGGCAATTAGATTTTACATTCCCAACAAGAACAGAAGGGTTAGGAACTTATAGTAATTGGACAGTTAACTTAGATGGGGCAAGTGGTGGGGATGGTAGTTCAGGTACTTCGGGTACAACAGGTACTTCGGGGACTTCAGGAAGCACAGGCACATCTGGTACAACGGGAACTAGCGGTACTTCTGGTATTGATGGTACTTCGGGTACTGATGGTACTTCGGGAACAAGTGGGACTGCAGGAACAAGCGGGACTTCAGGTACAGATGGAACTTCGGGGACTTCTGGTACAAGTGGAACTTCTGGCATAAGCGGAACTTCTGGAACAGATGGTACAAGTGGAACAGATGGTACAAGCGGAACTAGTGGAACTTCTGGCTCTTCTGGAACTAGTGGTACTTCAGGTTCTTCTGGAACTTCAGGTACAAGCGGAACTTCTGGAATTGATGGGACTAGTGGTACAGATGGCACAAGCGGCACAAGTGGAACTACAGGTTCTTCCGGAACAAGTGGAACTACAGGTTCTTCTGGAACTACAGGTTCTTCTGGAACTACAGGTACTTCGGGTACTACCGGTACTTCGGGTACTTCAGGTACAACTGGTACTTCGGGTACTACTGGAACATCCGGAACTTCTGGTACAACGGGAACATCTGGTTCTTCTGGAACTAGTGGAACTTCAGGCACAAGCGGGACTAGTGGTACAACTGGAACTAGTGGTACAACTGGAACTTCGGGTACGTCAGGAACTAGTGGAACTTCAGGAATAAATGGTTCTAGTGGAACTTCTGGTTCATCTGGTACTACCGGAACTTCTGGAACTACTGGGACTTCTGGGACTTCTGGAACAACAGGTACATCTGGTACTAGTGGTACATCTGGAACTTCTGGCACAACTGGAACTTCTGGTTCATCAGGAACAAGCGGTGTTTCAGGAACAAGTGCTTTTGGAACAGACGTATTTACAGCAACAGCAGGACAAACTACATTTACTGTTTCTTATGGCTATGTTGTAGGAATGGTTATAGTATTTGTAAATGGTGTGCTTTTAAATAGCGGAACAGATTATACTGCAAGTAATGGGACAACGGTTGTTTTAACCAACCCCGTAATAGCAGGAGATATTATTACAATAGAGAATTTTAAAAGTAGTTTTGTACCAATTGCAGGAACTAGTGGTACAAGTGGTACATCAGGCACAAGTGGTACTACAGGAACATCTGGTACATCTGCAACAAGTGGAACTACAGGTACTTCAGGTACATCTGGTAGTAGTGGTACAAGAGGTACTTCTGGTACGTCAGGAACTACGGGTACAAGTGGTACTACAGGAACAAGCGGAACAAGTGGAAGTAGCGGTACTAGTGGGGCTAATGGTTCAAGTGGTACTTCAGGAACTTCAGGCTCAAGTGGCACAACAGGTACGAGCGGAACAACTGGTACTTCAGGAACTTCTGGGGTTAATGGTTCTTCGGGAACATCTGGTACAACCGGAACTTCTGGTACATCAGGAATTAATGGCTCTTCAGGAACATCAGGTGCTAATGGTAGCTCAGGAACTTCAGGAATTAATGGTTCTAGTGGAACTTCAGGAACTTCTGGTGTAAGCGGAACTTCAGGAACAAGTGGCACTTCTGGTTCATCAGGAACTAGAGGTACTTCAGGAACAAGCGGCACAACTGGAACTAGCGGAACTACAGGAACTTCGGGTACTTCAGGTGTCAATGGTTCATCTGGTACTTCTGGTGTAAACGGCACTTCTGGAACATCAGGAACTTCGGGCGCAAATGGTAGTTCTGGTACTTCAGGTGTAAATGGTTCTTCAGGAACATCTGGTACAACCGGAACTTCAGGTACAACTGGTACAAGCGGTACATCTGGAACTTCAGGCGTAAATGGTTCTTCTGGTACTTCAGGTACAAGTGGCACAACTGGTACAAGTGGCACAACAGGTACATCAGGGACTAGCGGAACAAGAGGTACTTCTGGTACATCGGGAACTACTGGAACTTCTGGTACATCAGGAATAAATGGTTCTTCTGGAACATCAGGAATAAATGGTTCTTCAGGTACTTCTGGTACAACCGGAACTTCTGGTACAACAGGTACATCTGGAACTTCTGGTACTTCAGGGGTAAATGGTTCTTCAGGAACTTCAGGCGTAAATGGTTCTTCTGGAACTTCAGGTACAACAGGAACTTCTGGGACAACAGGTACATCTGGAACTTCTGGTACTTCAGGGGTAAATGGTTCATCAGGAACTTCAGGAGTGAATGGTTCTTCAGGAACTTCAGGAACTTCAGGAACTTCTGGTACAAGTGGAACAAGAGGTACAAGTGGAACTTCTGGAACAACAGGAACTTCAGGAACAACAGGAACTTCTGGCTCATCTGGTACTTCTGGTTCTAGTGGAACATCTGCTCCGGGAATAACATCTGGTACTTCTGGTACATCTGGAACAACAGGAACTTCAGGAACTAGTGGAACAAGAGGAACTTCTGGTACATCAGGGACTTCTGGTTCTAGTGGAACATCTGCTCCGGGAATAACATCTGGTACTTCTGGTACATCTGGAACAACAGGAACTTCAGGAACTAGTGGAACAAGAGGAACTTCTGGTACATCAGGGACTTCTGGTTCTAGTGGAACATCTGCTCCGGGAATAACATCAGGTACTAGTGGAACTTCAGGTTCTTCTGGAACAAGCGGTACAACTGGTTCTTCTGGTACAACCGGAACTTCTGGTACAACCGGAACTTCAGGAACGACAGGCACTTCAGGAACTTCAGGTACTTCTGGTACATCTGGAACTTCTGGTACAACCGGAACTTCTGGTACTTCTGGTTCTAGTGGAACATCTGCTCCGGGAATAACATCTGGAACTTCTGGAACGAGTGGAGTTAATGGAGCTAATGGTTCATCTGGAACTTCTGGAACTACAGGAACATCTGGAACTACAGGAACATCTGGAACTAGAGGTACATCTGGAACTTCTGGAACTACAGGAACATCTGGAACTAGAGGTACATCTGGAACTTCTGGAACTAGC
>Ga0208974_1000074_pt1 | contig 43181 bp, 62 predicted proteins | sample GreLakmeER15MSRF_FD_187699 | JGI IMG/M metagenome (GOLD analysis project Ga0208974, IMG submission 187699) | Freshwater lentic microbial communities from great Laurentian Lakes, MI, USA - Great Lakes metaG ER15MSRF (SPAdes) | ecosystem: Environmental > Aquatic > Freshwater > Lake | place: Great... | reverse complement strand
GTCATTGGGCAATGCCTCCAGTGCGCGGCGGAGGCAAGCCAGATCGCATTGCAGATCCCAACGCTTTTCCAAACCAGTCACTACTTCAAGCGCCTGCTCCTTCAAGCTCGGAGGCTTGGAGCGACGGGCTGTGCGGAGAGGATGGTTTGACCGTGTGTAGTTGTAATTGAGCTCCAACCACTCACAACATGTCTTCAGCTCGTGGTCAGCACCCCATTGGGCAGCTTCCCATGCAACATTCCTTAATACTGCATCAGGATTGTTTCCTGCTTGTTGGTACATAGTTTCCCAGTTACGAATTAGTTTAGTTGGAGGACAGAATTCAGGTAGAGGTCTAACTGAAGGTTGGTTAGTCATGATTAAAGAAGATAAGAAAAGAGTTTAGTAGATTCCCCTTTGGTACTTGGTTGTATTAGGGGGATAGATAGTTAGATGTCAGTGGAATCAATGTCGATCCATTCCAGAGAATTACCACGATTTAATTCGTGGACATACTCTTCTAGATCTTCTGTGTTGCTAGGTGGTTTGTCCTCTACATAGGTGGAAGCAGAACATAAGCCTGGCCTATGCTCTGCTGGTTCTTCCCATGTGGCAGGACTAACTTGAATACGATCTTCTATCCATGCTTCCGCATAGACTTGGTATTCGTTGACGCCTGTGGGATAGACATCAACATGTCTTATGGCCCAGATAGATGGCATTAAAGTACCTCCATAGGTTGACGAATGGGTGCATTGAACATAGACGTAGGTCCATACTTAAGCACAAGATCTGGAAAAGAATCTAGAATCTTTTGCCTATTGAGTGGATCAGCGTAGCGTAGTGCAGTAGCAAGACTTTGTACAAACTTACCGCCATGCTGTTGCATTAGATCGGTAAGCTGGTGGAATTCAGAAGGTGTCATACGGATTGAGGTGAGATGAAGTGGTTGTTTACCTGGGACTTACACACCGAGTTGGCGTCGGTAATGCCCAGATCTTTACATTAATTTAATGTTTGGAATGCTTAGTCCTGTGCCAGGGATACTGAAGGATCCTTTGACACCATTGGGATTGGCATTGAGAGTTAGTTGAAGCGGACCAAGTTTGATTGACTTGGTAAATGATTTAATTCCATGTTCAGTTATGTTTACACCATGGATGGTGCGATCAAAGCTGATGAGTGAACGCTTAGTCATTTCAAGCCTTCGGGTTTAAACATGTCGATGTCTGTTTGATCTGAGAAGTTTGTCATAACAAATTTCTTACCATCTGGTGTGACAAAGCCACCAATGAAGCCAGCACCTACACGGTCAGCTGCTTCTTTCATCTTTGCTACAAAGGCCATAGCTTGTAGTTGATCTGTGGCTATTGAGTTGGGAATGCTGGGGAGATTGGATGAAGTCATGTTGATAGGTTGGAGATTGGATTGAGGTAGTGTACTTGGTATGTAAGAGATGGATAGAGATGTTAACAAAGGTTATTCATTAACATTACTAATAGAAGATTAGGTTCCCCCCTGGTACCCCAACGGGGGGTCGAGGGGGGATAGATGTCAGGACATTGTCAAGACACATAGTGTGTGCCCTTATCTTATGTATAGATAACCTCCTGCCCAGTCGGCACGCTCTAGACAGTTTGCATAGGATGCATCATCTAGTAAGCTGTACCTTACGTGTTTAGCCGGAGACTTCCAGCCTGCTGGTTTGTATACAGCACCTGTTTGTCTACTGACAAAGGCATGGACTGATCTACTGGTAACACAACCCATGGAACTTGTTACTTCCATGATCTTGTAATACTTATTACCTTTGTTAATCTCAAAGGTCATGTCACCGTAACGACCAGGATATGCTTTCTCAAAGCTACGGATTAGCTTGGAGATAAGGCCGTCGATACGATCTTCTATTGTTCTTGTAGTCTCTTTGAGACTTGTTGTTGCTGTAACCTCTAACGGACCGTTAAAGCAATGAGGCTTAGAAGGATTGGCAAAGTACATGTGTTGAATTGCAATGGAGTGTGAGCACTTTAACGTCATACTCAGGACGTGTGTTCAGCTATGCATTTCTTGATGTTGTTGCCAAGCACAAGCATGCGTTTTTGCCATGGTTACTGGAGGCTCACCCCCTGTATTGTCATACAGGTATTGAGGTGTTGGATCGTAGTCAAGATCATGCTCGATTTCATTCTCTAGTTGAGGAATGATCTCCTCTTCTAGGAGTGCAAGCATTGAGAGTGTAAGGTCTTCACATCCTTGTGGACGCTTGCTTTCTCTGGCTACGATAGCCTTGAGGTCTTTGACAATACCTGCGAGGGCAGTGTATTCATTGATGCGTCTTGTAGTGGTAGTCATGTTAGGTAGAGGTTAAGGTTTGGTTAGATACCTGGGACTTACCCTATGGTGATGGGTGCCCAGGCAATTAAATAACGTTGAGGATACGTAGCCAGGAATCGGGATGGTCAGCTTCCACCTGATCGAATACAGGTGTGTAGCATTCATCACCTAATGTCCATTCTTCTATGTCCTCTAGGCTGGGGATGTCGTACCAACCGATGAGATCTTCCTTCTCTTGCGAGGTGTAGTTGTTGCCTGCTGGAATCCAGTAGCAACGTAAGACTCCTTGCTTGTTACGGAAGACATTACCGGTGCAGGGGATGGCCCCTTTAGGTGCGTCTTGGAAGTCAGGTTCGACTTCGTATTGCTCGGCTCCTTCTTCTGGTGTAACAGGTGTGTACCCGAAGGAGGCAGCGATCTCTTGAGTGATGGGGTGAAGCATGATAGTAGTTCTGTAATAAGGATGGAAGTGAGTGTGATGATGATGAGGATAAGGTCATCCTCTGTGAGTACTGGTGTACTAGGTGTGTGTTCCAATGGGACACTCCATGGTAGGTGCGGGCATCTCCTCCCTCATAATCTTCTCTTGCTCATCAGCAATGTCAGAGAGGAAGTCGATTTGATCTGCGGTATACTCTGCTGCATACTTTGATTCTTTGGTAGGAAACCTAAAGGTATAAGTAATGCAGTCATCGCCTACCGACAGTAGTTCATAGTCTGTTGTAGGGCATGTGTTTAGCCATGCATGGAAAGCTTCTTGAATAGTCATGATGTAGATAGGGGTGAAGGGTGAGGTAGACAGTGTCGGTACATTGTCAGGACAAGTACGGACATGGAAAGGACAAGTATGGACATAGAAAGGACAGGGCCTAGACACCTACGGGACATAAGTAAAACTTATATATAGGTAGGTGACTCTTGGACTTACACCACGAGTGGATGCCAAGATACAGAGTCTTCTATTAGTGCCGCACTAATCGTGGGCTTTGGCTTCAAGGTCCTGTCGTATGTGCAGGTGTAGTAGGTCCAGCTGTTGGAGCTGTGACATCTACTCCCACAACTGCTGCGCCAGTGGCGGCAGCGATGAGGAGTGCGAGGAGAACACTGAGTATGTTCCACCTTCTCTCATGTGATCGGCGGTACGAATCTAATGTTACGTACCTACCGTTCCTCATCTTGTAACTGTTCTTCATTGTGTAATAGCAATGGTGTAGCAGGGTATGAACCCTGCAGGAAAGCCTGGTAGTACTGCCGGTAACTCCTATACCCCCTGGATATTTATCCATTAGAAGTATAGGTGTATACCTATTGGATATACATCAGGCTTAAGTGCAGAGATCAGACAGCTAGTGCTTCCTCTAGCTCATGGTCTTCTATTAGTGCCGCACTAATCGTGGGCTTTAGTGCTGCACCATTAGCAGCCTTTGGTAAGGCACCAATGGTTGCACGCACTCCAGTTAATGTCAACTCGGGACACTTTAGTGCCAACATCTTGCCGTTTTTTAGGTAGTGCGTCCTGATCTTATCGATCCAAACGTCATACTGGGACAGGATAAGTTGTTGCCCTACAACAAGTGTCTTGTTGATGTATGCAGTTAACAACCCATTGGAGTTGTTGAACTTAACGCGGCAGCTACTGTTGAAGCGATCGTTCACTGCGACGGTGATCGCAAGGAACTCTTTGCCTTCATGGACGGCAACTTCCATGTATGTAATGTTGCCGATGATGGTGTTGCTAAACATGAGTTGAATTAAACGATGGTGAATGCAGAGCGAACTCTGCAGGAAAGCCTGGTGTTACTCAGGCTTACTTGCAAAGATCAATTGAGATATCGTTTGTCTACGCAGTACCATGCGTCCCCTTGGAACAGATGGATGTAGACAAGTTGGCGATTAGGTGTACGCCAACAGTTCTCTAGGGTATGTGCATTGAGCACCTTCTGGCCAGCTACTGAAAGCAGCATGCCAAGGCCGGTGCCCATGACAACGGCAAGTACGGGAGTTAGCAATGAGTCAGATTTCATGAGGTTAAGGTTGGATGAAGGAAGTTATTTAGTTGCGTAGCTGTTAGCTGCACACCAGTCCATGTGGACTTTATGCGCAGCCACAGGCCACTCATGTGTACGGCACTGATGTGCTGTAGCTTTATCTAAGTAGTGTGTCGAGACTTGTGCCGTGATGCACATCATGATAATAACGCCGACATAAACTGTGGCTACATTCTTGAACATGACTAGAGTTAGGTAATGGAATACAGGATGTTGAGTCCTGTAGAGGAGGCCGAAGCCTCCAGTACAGAAGTCAGACAGTTTAGTCTTGAACTTTATGTCTTGCACAAACCCACTGACATGAAAGAAAAGGTTGATAAATAGCATTTGCTTCTGCGGCTTCTTTTACAGCACGCAGTTCTCTTTCAAGTTGTTCTATTTCGTTAACACGAATAAAATTGTGAGCTGCATTTTCTGTAGAAAATACAGACACAACATATGGATCTGATATGTCTTCATCAAAAGTGTTTATCTCATCAGGACGAGTATGACAACTAACACAATAAACAATTTGGTCCACAGGAATCTCCTGGTTGTGCGGTGCCTATCTCCGCTGGAGGCAATACTGAGTGGGAGATTCGACCTCCCGGCATCACGCCTAGTACTCAGAGAACGTTATGAAACCTTAGAAGAGTATCAAATCTGTCTACTGATCGCCATCCTTTTGATCCCTCCATCTCGTCGATGAAAGTGATATAGCGAGCTCTAGTAGATCCTGGTGCCCAGGCAATTACTGTTGCATAATCAATCACGTCACTTTGGTCGTAGCAAACATAGACTTCCCAGCCCATGTTCATAGCTTTATCTACAGCTTGTTTGGCTAGCTGTTGGGTCTTGTTCACTGGATTACTCCTAATTGTGCGGTACCCATCTCCGCTAAGGGTAAGTGTTGAGTGGGGGGTTCGACCCCCCGGCATCACGCCTGGTCAGATGACCATCTCAACTGGAGACTCCATCATTTCCGTAAAGGAAAGAACAGAGATCTCTTCCTGTCCATCAACAGGAGGTTGTTGCAGATAAACTTCGTAGGAAAGTTCCCACGCCGTATTATCTGCAGCCTCACGGCTGAAGTGAACGCTGTGCTGTTTACCGTCGAGAACAACGAAGTACACGCTGTTAGCTCCTGGTTGTGCGGTGCCTATCTCCGCTGGAGGCAATGACTGCCGGTGGGTTTGCACCACCGGACCCGCTTATACGGATCAGCTATTAATCACACGTAACCTTGAAGCAGGAATGTAATCTCCTGTGATACGTGCATCGAGCTGTTGTGCTTTAGCCTTAAGCTGACGCAGTTCGTACTCCGCATTGTGCTGAGCCAAGCCAGCGTCGAACTCCATCCGTGCAACGGCTACACCATTGCGGATAGCTGCTACTAAGCCTGAGCGAATGCCCATGATGTTGGTGCGGTGCAGGCGCCCATCTCCTGCGGACTAGGCAATACTGAGTGGGAGGTTCGACCTCCCGGCATCACGCCTGGTACTCAGTGTTGCAAACGGCAATGTTCATCGCTTAATCCCCGATATGCGGGGTACAGCCATGAGCGTTTAACGTCTGCTTCCCATCGAGCCGCAAACGGACCTGCAGTTACCTGCTCCATATACTGGAACTCGGTAACAGCAAAGGCTTCTTGAAGGAAGTAATCGCCGTTACGCTCGATGATGTTGACGGTGTAATCCATGGTACCTATGGCGTTGTGCGGTGCCTATCTCCGCTGGAGGCTCAACCCCACTCTTCGACATAACAGTCCGAATACCGAGAACCCAGTGGTGGCGGGCCTTTACCGGATTCGCGCCCTACACGAGGGATGGTAGTTGATAGAAACGGTACGGTTATCGTGTCAATAACACGTAAGCGAAGTAAGTTTTAAGCGAACGAAGTGAGCGTTGCTTCTTCTCTTGTGAGCGAAGCGAACTTCCTTCGTTACTTAACTCGTACTTCCCTTGACTAAAGTACAAGTGATACCCATACCCTTTTTTTTTCTTTACAGAAACCTACTCGGTGGGGGGGTGGGAGAACGGTCAGGTAAATCTAATACCTATTTGAGGGTATAAGGGCGCCTTATATATAGTAAAAGTGTTATTTTGTCGTCCGAAACGTGTGTTTGCCCAAGAATTTAGACAAAAAAGCCGGGGTTTTATTCCCGGCTTTGCTTTAAATTACAGAATTTTATTATTATCCCTTCTTTGCCTTATATGCGAGAGTTGCATTCATTGCTTTACGGAATGCATCTTCATCTGGTAGCTCATAAGCCAGTTCTTTTTTGGCGGAAGTAACGAAATCACGTACTTCGAGGGAGTCTTCACCCCTTTCTGCTTTTTCTAAAGCTTTATTTTTTATAGTTTCGAGTGCTTCTACTCGTTGTAGACGGGTTTTGGCGTCCATCCTGGTGCATATAGATTGTTCTTTAACTATAGCGCCCATATTTTAAGTTTTAAACAATATAATATTGGTATACAACAAATAAAACGATAAACTTTTAGGTGTTCCATGGATTCTGCACTTATGTTCGCTGCATACCAAGCGGAACAAGATAAGTTACGTCAACAACCAGAGCAAGAAAACAATTTAGTTGATGCGTTGGGTAAAGCAGCACTTGCGGCGGGTGTTGCAACGGCAGGTATCTTAGGCGGACGTCGTTTCTTTGCTGGTAGGGGAGCAGCACCTACTCCTGTACGCAACACAAGTGCTACTACAGACCTTAGTAATATTAATGTTAATAACCTTCGTCGTGCAAGTGGACGTCCTCCTGTAAATGTTACAGAAACTGTTGTACCTTCTCGTCCTGCACCACGTCCTGTACCACAAACAACAGTTGAACGGTTAGGTGATGTAAATGAAATCACGCGTCAAGCGCGTAGTGAACGCCCACAAGGTATAAAATTTGTTGATCTATCTGATGAAGTACGTACGTCAGTAGATCCATGGTCAGGTAAAGAAACCATCTTGACACCTTTTGGTTCTCCTACCATACCTCCAGTTAGAACAACAGAAACTACAACAAGAGGAACACGGTTACTTTCTCCAGCAGCTCCTGATGCTGCTGATCGTTTACTTAATGACCCTGACTTGTTGAAACGTGTTGAAGCAGAAGAGTTAGCAAAAGAAAATCTACTTTCTAGTAATAGATCGGAACAAGCAAAACAAGCAGCAAGAAGGCGGCAAGTACTTGCGGCAACAGGAAGTGATATTATGTCTACTCTTCGTTCAGAAGCTAATACTGCCAAAGCAGCAGCACAAAGTGATTTTGGTCCACAAACATTCTTAAAACAAAAAGGTTACATTGACACTGAGTCAATGACTGAACAACATGTTGCAGCTCGTCCACAACATATTGAACAAGTAGAAGATGCGCTTTCCTCTGGGGCACACCAAATGGAAGGCCGGACAAAACATCGCCTACAACAAAATGAAGATCTAGATCTCGGTCAAGTTGAGATCATGGAAGAAATGGCAGATGCACAATATCGTAATTTTGTGAATCAAGCAGATCCCAGTCAAATGATGGGACTTGAACCTGATATTCATGTTGAACAAGTTGCGTCTCGTTTACCGGATGGCTTACCTGTTGACCAAGCGGAAGGTGCTTTGAGTTTTGCACAAAAGCGGATGCAAGAGATCCGTGGAGTACAAGAAGCACAAGGTTATCGTGGCTTAAGTACAGAGAAACAAATGTTACAAGGAGAACAAGGGACTCGTATTAAACAAGCATCTGAGTTGTATGCAGCAACTGGAGATCCAAATGTTTTATCGTTAATTTCTGAAACGCCTTCTTTACCTATCAGTGTTCAACCAAAAGCACAACAATTAATTACCACACAATCTTTAGAAGGTGATGCACCTTCCGAATTAAGTACCTCTTCTCTTTATTCACCGTTTAAAAAACGAGAACTAAATGTCAATAAACAAGAAGATGTTGATATGCGTATGACAAACCGTCTTAGTGGTTTAGGCGCTACGCGAGAAACCATACCTAAAATAATTATCAATCCAGAATATGCAGCTTTAGAAGAACAAACTAATATGGCAATGTATGGAATGAAACAAGGCAATCCTACTGCCGCTAATATTTATTATCAAAATCGTCAAAAATTTAGAGAAGGAAAAGTTCCACCTCGAGAGATTATCAACCCTGAATATTTAACATTGTCTCAACAAATGAACGAAGCTGAATCAGTACGCAGAGAAGCGCGTGACATTATTGAAAGTAAAAAAAGTAATGTAGCACAATTCCCGTCTATTTACAGAGTTGCTGATTTACAAGAAGGTGTTCGTCCTTTTTATCAACAAACACCAGAAGGTGAAATTATTCCTGAAACTTTAGAGTTACGTAGAGGAAGGCCATCTGTTCCTTCAGATGTTATAGAAAGACCCGCTTCTGGCACTAGTATGCGGGGTCTTAGTGGAGTTGAAAGAGAATTTGCATCTACTGAAGCAAATGAAAATATGACATCAAGTCCAATACTTTGGGACCGGTCATTACATTCACCTGCGCAACGTACACCAGAAGGTTTTGTTTACACGGAAGAAGCCATGCGTAAACCCACTGATGTCACTTCTAAATCCTTTAGTACCAGGCCAATGTCTTCTCCCGATGTAGCAAGGGCTTCTTTTGATGTTTCAGAAGATATACGTAGAATACAAAATAGTAATCCACCAGAAAAAGCTCAGCGTCTTGTTAACGTGTATCTTCAGCAACTTAAAGGAGGTTAATCATGGCAGAAAAGAAAAAAGATAAGAAATGGATTCAGAAAACTGAGATGAAGAAAGGTGTCTTTACGGCTAAAGCTAAACGAAAAGGTATTACCACTGCACAGCTACAAGAGAATGTACTTTCGGCTCCAGAGAAGTATGATGCTGAAACCGTGAAACAAGCCAGGTTACGTCAAACCTTGGTAGGATTAAAAAAGAAAAAAGACGAGAAAAAAACTGAGACCTAATGGCACGTGACGCGAGACTTGACTTAGGGCGCTACATACAGAATCCTTTTAATCGTCGAGGGGAAATTTCCAAACGTTTAGATTTTGATGACTTGTTTCAATCCAAGTCAAACAGTGGAGAGTATCCTTGGAACCCATCAAAATTTGATGCACGTGACTTATTAAAACGTGCAATGACACGTAAAATTACATTGAACCCAGATCTTAATTTTGTTGATAATACTCCTTTCTTTGATGACAATTCAGAAGTAACATCACAGTACGAACTGTTTGAAGGACTTGGTCGTTTTAATAGACCAGAAGATTATGACTTTGATGAAGGTAGGCCACGTACCACACAACGTCCACAAGAACAACCTGATTTTAATACAGATTGGATTGAAGCATATAAATTAAGTCCTACTTTAAAACCAGGAAAAGCAGCACGTAATCCAATGCCACGTTTACGTAATCCTGATCCAAATGGTTATCTCATGGCAGGAGCAGAGAGACGAGCTGAGAATGAAGTAGAAGATAAACCTTCAATTTCACAACTGTTAGATCGTCAAGGTTTAGTTAAAGCAGAACAGAAACAAGCAGAAGAAAAACAAGGAGAAAAAACTGCAAATGAAGCAGATGTAGAATCTAACATCTCCCCCGGTAAAACACAAGAGTAACTAAAGATAAAATAGTATTAATGCATATAGAAAATGTTTAAAATTGCGGGTCAACTAGCAGGTCTATTAAAAAATTCTGCTCCCGTAAAAAGGTTGGTAGCAGACGGTGGAGGCGATATGTTACGTGCTTCTGTACCAGGGGGTTTACTTACAGGCATATATACCACACTAGCCACTGGTAATCCAATAGCCGGCCTTACGGTAGGCGCAGCAGATGTTGGGTTAGGTGTAGGTGCAGGTAAATTATTAAAAAAGTATGCACCTGATATTGCAGGTAAATATAATGCTTATATACCAGATGAAGTATTAAATAAATATAAGGGTGCATCAATACCTGCAACAAAAATTAACCGTGTATATGAACCTAGTTGGCAAGCTAACGCTGTAAATTTAGCAGGTAGTGTTGCAGCGCCAATGCTAATTGAACCTTTGTTTTATCCTCAACAACAAACAAATACCAATCAGTCTGTAACACAACAACAACAACTTGGCCAACAAGAGATGTTAAATCAAATGTACCAAGCACAAACAGCAGATGGCACCTTGTATCAAACGCAAGGTCTTCCTTATCGTCCAACGGGGCAATACTAATGGCCGTACCAGGGAGACCAGAACAAGCACAGACGTTCCTTAGGCGTGCAGCGGACGCCTACAATAGTGCAATGCATTCTGTTGGTGATCTAATGCCAACTAAAATTAAAAAAGGTTTTCAGTCAGGTGTGGAATTAATGGCACCTGAGTCTAGACGTGAAATAACAGATGAACAAGGTAATCGTATTCTTAGTAGTATTTCAAACTACAGTACACTTAGTCCGAATTTTAAAAAAGAATTAAAAAATGTAAAAGGTATTAGTTTCACTGAAACACCACAAGAATTTATAGGTGCTTATGCAGCTAGGTTATTAACAGATGCAGGCACAGACTCAACTCGTCATTTGTATTGGCGTTACAATCACCCAATGGCAATTGCAGATAAACTTATTGAAAAAGCTGCTGGACCTGCATATAAACAATTTAACCCAACACAAAAAGGTCTTGTTGGTTTAGCTATCAGTGCACCTACTGTTGCTTCCTTAGGACACATTGACATAACAAATCCTCTTGAACAGCTTCGATCAAAAGGTTTTGCTCAAACTTATTCAGAAGAAGGAGCAGAAGATCGACGCGAAACAGGTCAGCCTGGCACTGAATTTCTTGAACGTTTCTTCCTTGGAAGACAAGGTCGTCCACTTAAGTATGAAACAGCAAAAGAAGATATCCCTAGCTTGACGCCTGAAAGGTATAGTAATTACATGAAGAATTATTACCAAGATAAAGGTATTACCGGTCTTGGTTTAATTAAAGGAACAATGGAAAATTTAGAAGGTGTACCAGAAGCTCGCATTGTAGGCTTCCCAATCGGACTACAGGCAGCAGGTGCGTTAGCAGGAGGAGCAATGGCTCTCCGTGGTGCATTACAAACCCGACCACCTGTTGTTACCACAAAAGAACGTCGTGTTATCTCGTATCCTGGCGGGAGTTCACGTGTTGTCGAACAGGACGTTAATACTAGAGTACCAATGGCTACACGTAAAACAGCAAGTATTGCATTAGCTGGATCCTTAGCAGGAGCATTGGTAGGTAACTTAACTAACCAAGCTATTGCTTCATTAAATAACCATCCTGAGAACTTGCCAAGCACAAATGAATACCGTTAGAGTATGTAGGCTGGTAAAATTAAAGTAACTAAAAGATATTGTTTAAAATGGCTTATAGGGGTTTAGACAACACACCACTTTTGTCTGCTTATGGTACGCAGCAGAACTCAGCACTTGCAACAATTCCCTCTACCTATATTCAAACGGCAAATGTTGAAGCTTCCCCTGGCAAAAACTTTCAGGATTTGTTAAATACAAAAGGACTGACAGATTTTATTAATAAAAATCGTGGAGGATTAGGTAAAGCAGCAAGATATGCCGGTGCAGGACAAGTTCTAGATGAGCTGGGCCAGGGAAATATTATAGGAGCTGCAGGTGCAGGTGCTGCAACACTTGCGGCGGGACCTATTTTACAAAGAATAGCGGCGGGTATACCAGCAGTAGGTCTCCCTGGAATGCTTGCAAAAGGTGCTCTTTATGCAGGAGGTAGTTTATTAGCTGCTGGTGGAGGTGCAAACCTTGCAACAGGGGCAGCTAAAATGGCTGGCGGTATTATTCCAGGGGTCCAAGGTCTTTTGGGTAATGCGGCATCTAATACGGCTGCACGTGGTGAGTCCGCTGGACCCATCCCTGGTCTCCCTGGTATCGGCGCTAAGAAAGTAGGTGATATGAATGTCAATGAAACAATTGACTTCATGCGAAGAGCTGGTATGAATCAAGTAGATATTGCAACAGCACTTAATCCGATGTTGAATCAAAACCTTGATCAACAACGTAATCGTCAAATGCAGATGAATCAACAAACCGCACAACTTACTGGTGCACTTAATCAGCAAAGATATATGGCTGAACTAGCAGGTGGAGCACAAACAGAAGCTGGTGCACTTACACGACAAGTAATAACATCTGTTAATCCTTACGCTAATTCCGCGTTCCAGTATCGCTAAATAAAATGTATTCTTTTGACCCCTCTGTAAATCTTGGCGGCATAGATCCAAATTCTTTTCGTCTTCAGCAACCGGGTAAATATGCTTTTGAGAACATTGCAAAAACAGAAAGTACTTCCCCTAGCACAGTAGATAAAGGTGACTATTTTGAACGTATTTTTAATATACTAAACGACCCAGCACGAATAAAACAAAATCTTCAAAATACATTAGAGTTTCAAAATGCGCAACAAGCATCAGCCGCGCCTTACAACATGTTATATAAAGGATTAGATACTTTATCTAAACTTCCTGAACAAATATCTGGAAGAGCTGCTGACCGAGCAATGAATATTGTTCTTGGTGCAAGAACTGCTGCTGATGCATTTAATCAAGCAGCAGCTAGTTATCCAAGGACAAATTTCCAATCAACTGCTTCACCTGTACAAAGAAATTACTTTACTTAAAATGAAACAATGGTTTATAATTAGAGTAACCCAGTTGACTTTAGCTCTGGCTTTGAAAAGGAGGTAATATGTTACTAGCACCATTAGCACCAGCTTTTCTTACAGGACTGTTTGGTGTAGGTACCAGCATGTTTGGTGCCAATAAGGCAGAGCAAGCCGCTAAACGTTCAGAGCAACTAGCAAGAGACAATGCTTTTGGCATTAACTTTCAATCTTTTTTAGGAAGGCAAGCAGCAGACGCAGCTAATACTAATCAACTTGCTTTTGCTATGGGAGATAGAAACTTTAGTAATACACTATCTGATCTTGATTTTGAACGTCAGAAAGCTGGAGAATTGTTTACAGAAAATATATTAAAACCTAAAGCTTTTGCTAATCAAAGAGACGATTTAAGAGCACGAATAGGAATAGAGGGTTCATCTGCCGCTCGTGAATTACGTCAAGAAGCTAATCGTGAAGCTCTTAAAAGATCTATTGCAGAGAAACAAGGTGCAATGAGGGGCATGTTTGGTCCAATTGCACCAATAGACGTTTCTACAATTGCTGTATAAGGAGTTAAATTATGGGACAATCTGCTGCTGAGATTATTTTAGGACTAGCTCAACTAGATGCGTCTAGAGGTGCTACAAATGTGGCAAATAGAAGACTTGATATAGAAGAAGATGAAAAAAGAAAAATTCAAAACCGTTCAGATGCACAAATAAAAAAAGCTGAAGACAAAGAAATAGCACGTCTAGCCTCTGGTGCTACAGGCCTAGCCTTTGGTGCTCCAGGTGTGGTCAACTATCGTACACGTATAGAAGAAGAGTTAAAGCAAGGGCTAATTACTTATGAGGATGCTAAAGGTGCATTAGAAGGTTACGGTTCTAAGTTTGAGCTAAACCCTGAAGAAGCTGTACGTAATTTAACTACTTTATATACCAAGGACATACTCCCTGGTAGAAACGCTGCAGCCGCTGCTGCTGCATATAAAGAATTGATGGGAACTGATATTACAGATGAACAAAAGAAAGATGCCGCAGACCTTTTTCAGTCTGGTTATTACAAAGATGTACAAGCTTTAAAAAATTCTATTATTCAAAGCCCTGCATATAAAGATAAATTCCAAACGAGTTATCTTGGTAATTACTACGACACAATATATGGTGAAGAACAAAGAGATGATAAAGGTAAACGAACAGGTAAGCGAGCGTTTAAATTTGATTCAAGTCTTCTTCCTAAATATGCTGCAGGAACTGAAGGTAAAGCTGGTGTGTCAATTCCAACATTTAAAGACGAATTCTTAAATGTAGCAGACATTGAAAACAGAGAACAAAGTATCAGAGACACACGTAAGTATCTGTATAGTGCTGGTCTGACCAATCTCCAAGGGGATATCGATAAAGAAACACAGAAGTTAAAGAATGAGGGTGCTAGAGATTTAGCTTTGATTAGTCAGGCAGGAGATAAATATAAACTTATGGGTCTTGCTTTTAGTTAAAATTAAATGTTTTCTTTGCTATAATTATTTAGTACTACAAGTTTAAAGCAATGTCTACAGACACTCAAGAAGTTGGAACCACAGGGAAAGGAACTTTTAACATCGATGAATTTGAACAGTTACTAAATAGGCTTGAAGCATCTAAAGGTCGTCAACAACGCCAAAAGTCCGTTGAAGGACGTCGTGATATCTTTCAACAGGGTCTTGCTGGTATGATGAGTAATTTCTAATAAATGCAACGTCTCGAATAACAAGGCGGTTTTGATCAAGGTTTTAATTTGGCTGTTTTCAGCGAACTTCCTGCTTGTTTAGGGGGGACAACAATCCTCGGCTTCTCCATCGTCTGCATTAGTATAAATAAACAAATAAATCAAATGGTCTGGAGTTATAATTAATTAACTTTCACATTAAAAATGTCCTCTCGTACTTACCAGGAAACACTGGACGCACTCAAGGCAGACACTAGTTTGTCCGATGAAGACAGGAGCAGGCTTAGAAGGCAAGCTTCTGATAAAGAATACGGAGAGGATCCTTTTGATTTAGACAAATATCGTCAGGCGGCTGGCGTGGCTTACGACTTTTCCAAGAAAAAGATGGAGGATGCTGGTGGACAGGAACGAGAAACTATCGGTAAAGGTGCCGAAGAACAACGTACTTCCGCAGAGCAGTCACAGCGCTTTAAAGAAAAGGACGAAGAACGTGATTACGGCCAGGCCCAACGAGCTTATCGATATTGAGTTATTCGATGGGTGGGTAGATAATTTAGATGCGTCTACCCAAGAATCATTCTGTGCATTCGCCAAAGAAAATTACTCTGTAATAGAAGCATATCTCTATTCACGATTCCTTGGTTATAAAGGAACCGTAACTGCGTGCGAACTATGGGTCAAACAACATTACGATAAACCAGATCACCGAAAGAAACTCTTGTATGAAATTGACGAGATGCAAGAGGACGTACGTAAATTACGAGAAGATGTAGAGAATGGTGCTGTAAAACGTGATGCGGGAGTAGCTCGTATTGCTTCTATGCAAAAAGAAATCCGTGGTCATATTGACCAAGTAGAAAAGTTTACGAGTATTAAAGATAGAAAAGGTTTATTGATGGCAGGTGCCGACAGGGCTATACGTGAATTAATGTTTATCTTCAAAGACGACCCAATTGAAATTCCTCTGGAAGAAGCAACAATGAGCGTATGGTCCAGAATGCAACTTGAAGAATGATTCTGTTAAACTAATTTTAAATTAAAAAGTTTACAGTTATATGCCTAAAGGTAAAATGCCACCTCAGCTTCTTGAGTATCTCAAGAAGAAGGATGCCAAGAAAGAAGATGGCACAGAGATGAATGACAAAGAAAAACGTAGAGCTGCTTTAGATAAAGCAAGGAAATACAAAGATCAAAAGAACAGTAAAGCTAAAAAATAGAGTAGGATTCCATAAAGTTGGAACATTCTTGTGCCTAGCTATACACACCTTGCTTATCGACGTAATGCAAAAGCCGCAGCGCGTAACCAACAAATACGTATACCCAAGAATGTAGATGCTCTTAAGCTTGCGCAAGAAGACTTTGGTTTCTTTTGTGAATATGTAGCTGATAAGCCTCCCGCTGAACATCACCTGGAATGGCACAAGCATTTCATTACGAAAGAAGACAGTAGTTGCCTTCTGCACATTGCTGGACCAAACGTTGATCTATTGGCACCAAGGGGGCCACTTGCTATTTCAATGCCAATAGCAACTCCTAACGGATGGGTGCCCATTGGTGATTTACAATTAGGTGATTTAGTTTTTTCTGAGAAAGGACAAGTTACAGAAGTAATTGATATATCCGATTACGCATCGTCTCCAACGTGGGAAATATCCTATACAGATGGTTCATCCGTACGTTGTGACGATCAACACCTATGGAAGGTGCGGCGCATAGGTTCTGACGCCAAAGGTGAATGGCGTGTTATGTCTCTTAATGAAATGCGTACACAAAAAACAATTGGAATGAAAGGAAATGGTAAAGGCATTTCTCCAAGTCAACGTATTACTGCAACCTGTTCACCAGAAGAAAAACCTTGGTTGGACAGCAAGGGCTACGCTCGTTACTATATTCCCGTGACGGAACCAGTTCAATATCCAGAAAAAGAACTTTTAATTGATCCGTATTTACTTGGTGTTTTAATTGGAGATGGCTCCTTAAGCAGTGGAAACTTAACAATAACTAGCGCTGATTCAGAATTAATTGAACGTTGCGCTCAACTTTTACCTAAAGACTACACGTTCAAGAAAGCTTCTAAGTACGATTATCGTATTTCTCATGTTAAAGGCAGCCTTTTCTGTGGGACACCAAATCCTGTAAAAAGAAATCTTGAAAAACTTGGTTTGTACGGAAAAACATCAGTATCAAAATTTATCCCAAAAGAATACTTATTCTCTTCTGTTGCTGATCGTGAGGCGTTGCTACAAGGTTTACTCGATACAGACGGCACGGTATCTAGTTCTGGTTCTGTTTCTTTTTGTACCACATCTCAGCAACTTGTAGATAACATCATTGAACTAGTTCAATCATTAGGAGGTATTGCAACTAGACGTATTGCACAGTTTAATTCTTATACCCTGCCCAATGGAGTAAAAACCCGTACAACAACACCGTCTTACAAAGTAGGAATAAAATTACATCCTGAGATTAGACCGTTCTCCCTGGAGCGTAAAGCACTGAGGTATGCTCCTTGTACTAAATACCTTCCTTGCCGTGGCATTGTAGATATTAAACCTTCGTTTGAAGAGAAGGTACGTTGCATAGAAGTGCAAGATGAGTGTCATACATTCTTAACAAAAGATTATATCGTCAGTAAAAATTCGGCCAAAAGCACAGTCTTGGGCTTGCTTACGGCATGGGCTATTGGTATTCACACTAAAGCTAAACGTCCTCTACAGATTCTTTACTTGTCATACACAGTTGATATTGCACGATCCAAAAGTGCTACCATCAAACGCATCATTGAAAGTAAGCGATACCAAGAAGTTTTCCCTACTGTACGCCTAATGAAGAATGTAACCAGTAATGAGTACTGGTCAATAGATCATCGCTTTGCTGGTATTGACACAACTGGTGATGAACAGTTTACACTCTGTGCTGCAGGACTTAAGGGTTCAGTTACTTCCAAGCGATCTCATTTAGTAATGATAGATGACGCCATAAAAAGTTCGGCAGATATCTCAAATCCAGACATTAGAAAACAAATGCAAGAGAACTGGAATGCTGTGATCGCACCTACTATGTTTGAAGGTGCACGAGCAATATGTCTTGGTACACGCTTCCGACATGATGACATTCATGCGACAACTTTTAATGAACAAAATAATTGGATGCAGATTGTTCTTCCTGCAATTAAGAACAATCGTATAACAGGAGAAGAAGAATCCTACTGGCCTGCAATGTGGTCTTTGGAATACCTAAAGGAAAAGAAACGACAGGCGCCTATTGCCTTCTCTTTCCAGTACATGAATCAAATCGTTAGACAAAATGAACTTTCCTTGGCACCAGAACTAATAGTTAAAGCAGAAATCGCAACGGAGTTTGATACTCTTGGCGTCGGTGTTGACCTATCTGCTGGCGTCAAAGAAAAGAATGATTACACCGTTATGGTACTAGGTGGACGTATCGGTGATCAGATTCATATTATTGATTACAGACGAATACGAGTCATGGGAAATCTAGAAAAACTTGACGTACTTAAAGAACTTCTTAACGACTGGTCTATTCTTGGTAAAGATGAAAACAATAATTACTTCCCAACTTTTGCAACAGTTGACATATGGTCTGAAGCTGTACAGTACCAGGCATCCCTGGAAGCAGACTTCAAAAGAGTTTGTTTAAATCAAGAAGGTCTCTACAACATTTTGTGGCATCCCGTCAAAGGTTTCCGTGCAGATAAGCTTGCAAGGTTTCGCGGCATTATGGGCATGTTTGAAGATAGAAAAATAATCTTTAATCGGTTTAGGAACTTCACAAATCTCTTCGAGGAACTCACGAACTTCGGCGTAAGTAGTCATGATGATTGTGCGGATGCCCTTGTGTGGTTAGTCAATGGTCTAGCACGGAAAGGTCAATTACACCTAGATTTTTAATTCTAAAGATTTTATAAAATTACAAAGATTAGTTACAGCAGTAGATCTTAACGTATAGAATAAAAATGTGAGGAATTCCTCACATATCTACATATTTCTTAACGTCCTCATGGTTTCTGCTCTTGCTCCACGTTCTGGCGTGGCTGGGTGGGATCAGTTTTGTGAGTGGGTTACAGGCACCGAAAATCGTCTTTATGTCGGTTGGTTTGGTGTACTTATGATCCCTTGCCTACTGGCCGCCACCATTTGTTTTATCATCGCCTTTATTGCTGCTCCACCCGTTGACATCGATGGCATTCGTGAACCTGTTGCTGGATCCCTCCTATACGGAAACAACATCATCAGCGGAGCCGTTGTGCCCAGCAGCAATGCAATCGGCTTACATTTCTACCCAATTTGGGAAGCTTCTTCGCTTGACGAGTGGCTCTACAACGGGGGTCCCTTTCAGCTCGTCATCTTCCACTTCCTCATTGGCATCTTTGCTTACATGGGACGAGAGTGGGAACTTAGTTATAGATTAGGGATGCGCCCCTGGATCTGTGTTGCGTACTCCGCACCAGTAGCTGCTGCAACTGCAGTGTTCCTTGTGTATCCCTTTGGTCAAGGTTCGTTTTCTGATGCAATGCCTCTTGGTATATCGGGAACCTTCAACTACATGTTTGTGTTCCAGGCTGAACATAACATCCTCATGCACCCTTTTCACATGTTGGGTGTAGCTGGTGTTTTTGGTGGATCGTTATTCAGTGCTATGCACGGTTCTCTCGTCACATCCTCACTGGTACGTGAGACGACTGAAGACGTATCTCAAAACTATGGTTACAAGTTCGGTCAAGAAGAAGAGACCTACAACATCGTTGCAGCACACGGCTACTTTGGAAGACTTATTTTCCAGTATGCCAGCTTTAACAATAGTCGTAGTCTTCATTTCTTTCTTGCCGCTTGGCCTGTGATTGGTATATGGTTTGCTGCACTTGGTGTATCAACCATGGCATTTAACTTAAATGGTTTTAACTTCAACCAATCTATTGTTGATAGTCAGAATCGTGTGGTGCCTACTTGGGCTGATATTCTCAATAGAGCTGGTCTAGGCTTCGAGGTTATGCATGAGCGTAATGCACATAACTTTCCTCTTGACCTTGCAACAACTGAGTCTGTTCTCGTGGCACTAAAGGCTCCGGCCTTAAGCTAAATTTAAAATAAAATTATCGACCCGACTGCTAACACGGTCGGGTTTTTTATTGTAAACTAAAGGAAAGAAATCTAAAACCTTGGGTCCGGAATACGCTGCCATTGTTTTGACTGCGGTCATTTCAGCGATCACAGGCGGTTCCTGGGTGGCTAATAAACTGTTGTCCCGTCAAACGGAGAGGATCCAACAAGGCGTGGAACACATTAATACACAGAGACGTAGGATCGACAATCTAGAAGATGAAGTAAAGCGTTTACCAATGGATTACGTACTAAAGGTTGATTTTTTACACGAGATTACAGAAATGCATAGTAATTTTAGACAAATTAACAATAAACTTGATAAGCTAATTGAAAAGCTTTTAGCAAAATGAGCTACGTACTTGAAATCCAAGAAGATGAAAACGGGGATTGTTTCATCACGTTTCCAGAAGAAGTAATCGATGAGTTGGGCTGGAAAGAGGATGATGTGCTTAGCTGGGATGTACGTAGTAACGGCATCATTCTAAGTAAAGTAAATGACTCAAGCGGTTATGAGGTTATAGAAGAGTAGAATACACAAAAGTAAGTAGTTAGATTATGGCTGGTTATTATGGCGGTTATATAGGTAACACAGGCGGCTTAATGGCAGCAGATAAGGCTTCTTATGGCGGGGCTCCGAACAGACCATTAACACCCGAAGAAATTGAACGTCTCCGTGGCCCAGAAAGGACATCACCTCCTTCTAATTTCCGTGAACAATATCTACCAAAACCCACTATCCCTTTAGCCGGATCACCTTTTGGTTCTAGTAACCTTGCCGGTGCAACAGCACAAATGAATCCGGGTCAACCAGGTAACTACGCAGGCATGGCATTACCAAACGGATTTATTAATAAATATGTCTCTTAAATCTGCTAGCATTTAACAAAGGTAATAATTAATGGACGCTAAAGCCCGGCTTAAAGAGATTGTTGATTCCTACATCGAGAAGGATGGAGGAGCTTCCGTTGATACCGGCATTGTCGCGTCCCACTTAGCACAGATGAAGTTGTTTGGCATCCGGCAGGGTGTTGAATTCTTTCCAGCTCAAGATAACTTTGGTAATCAACGCAAAGACTTTATCGACCGTGTAATTAAATTCAATCAAATAGACACACGCTTAGACTCCATCTGGGACTACTTCCTATGTGATGGACAAGGTCTTTTTTACATACGTCCTACAGAAAACAATTATCGCCTTTACTTCTTTAGACGTAATGAGTATAGGAGTTTCTACAACATTGACGGTGAGTTAGACGAAGTTGTAATTATCTATAGTTACAAGATACGTCAAGGTTTTGGCTTTCAACAAGACATTGTATCTTCTGATGTAACAGGTCCTGCTTCCATGGGACAAGGCGGAGTCAAACGTTACATTCGTCTTTCAATTAAACGTAAGACAATAGAAGAGACACACTCGGAGGCAGAACTTTCATTTGATACTAACTATCAAATGAACTCTGGGCGTACCACCACACTTAAAAATACGCTTGGATTTATTCCTTGTGTTGAAATCTTTAACAATACAAAAGGTTTCTCAATGGAAGGTGTTGGTGAATTTGACGCCTTAGCCAACCATATATGCACGCATGACGACTTGGTGCGTACCATGAGGAAGAATGTTACCTTCTTTGGTAGCCCAACCTTACTTTCTTCTCGTCCTAAAACGGACCTAATGGAATCCAGTAGCGACACCGCTACTGTGCAACGTCCTTCTATTGCAGCAAACTCAGGCTTTGGTGGTGCAGGACCCTTAAGTAGATCTCAGTTTAAATCTGATCCTATTTATCGCGGTATCGATGGTCAGCTTCGCGTACCACGCATCATTGCAAACCTCGAACCTAACGATCGTGTTGGTTACATTGTTCCAGATGCAATCACAGGAGATCAAAATTCTTTTGCACGTCAATATCGAGAAGAGATACGTACATCCCTTGGTGGTGTAGACGAACTATCTATCTCTGCAGGTGTAACTGCAACAGAATATAAATCATTATTTGGTAGAGTATCTGCCACTGCAAAGAAGAAAGCAACTGCTATTTACACATATGGGATATGTCGTTGTCTAGAACTTATCTTATTCCAAGAAGAAACTTTATTCCGCAACACATTAGCAGCAGCGGCAGGAATTGAAAAACCTTTGGAACTTCCCGAGCAAGCTACTGATGAAGACACAGCAGCATATAACGAAGCTATGGGTATGTTTGAGGACCAAGTCAAGAAGATACTGATGGCCTGTCTTAAGACTCAACAAATACCACCTGGTGTATTAGGACTAATTCCAGATGGAGATGTAACGCTCCAATGGCGTTGGATGGGTCCTGTTTATGAAGACTCAACACAAGATATTCTTAACAACTCAATTGTTGTTAGGAACCTACAGGAGTTAGGTGTTGATAGCATTGAAGCACTGAAATACCTCTTCCCCTCAAAAACGGAAGAGGAGCGGGCCGAGATGTTATCTGGGTTCCCGTTCAGGATGGTGAATGAATTACAGAGTGCATACTCTCAATTCTCTCGCCTGGTGGGGGGTATGATGCAGACTCCTCACCCGCAATCACCGGACTTACCGATGGCTGCGGATCCAAGATTGGATCTAACTCCATATCTGTATCGTACATTAGAAGCATTACAAAAGGAGATGAGTTATGCAGGACGCTACCGTCCAATCGATCCCACAGATGAGCCAAGCACCAGCAGCCGTCGCTCCGAGCAACTACGTGGTGGCAGCACCACAAGCAGCTCCGGTCAGCTACCAGGCAGCACCTCAGGCTTATCAAGTGGGTACGAGTTACCCCCAAGCGGTACCTCAAGCGAATTACAGTTACCAATCAAGCCCTACTCAATACGCCCCCCAATCCCAACCGGCGGCACCTCAGGGCAACCCATGGGAGTCGGCGTTCAACAAGGTAGTGGGGCTACTGAGCGCACCAGTCCAATCCCCGTTCCAGGGTCAACCCTCTCAAGCGGCACCTCAGTATACCCCGGCCAATTACGGAATTCCGTACAGCCAAGCTACGCAACAATCGGCTCCGCAGACTTGGCAAGCCAACCAGGCTTACTCGCCCAATTATTCCCCAACCTACTTGACGGGATACTCGGCGGAGCAAGCGCATCAGGAAGTAAATACGGCGATAGCAGATTATTACAATCTGAGCAACGAGACTCGTCAGGTTCTGGACGTGTTCGGAATGGAAGCGCCAGCAGTCCTGAACAACTACGCGCTAAACCTGGAAGCAATGGTGGACAGCGCCGTCGCATGGGGAAACCGCGCAGCTAACTGCGTTACCGGTTATGCCAACTTTGCCGTTAATGAGCACCAGGAGAACCTCGCTTATAACGAGATTCTGACTAACCCTGATGTACTCAGCGACTACACACTTAAGTTCTTCGGTCCTGAAGGTCCTTATCCTGTGTACGAAAATGAACAGCAACTAGCTACTCGTGGTTATCCCACTCAGCCTGCTGGTTATTCACAAGTAGGTCAGTTCCCTGCACCTCCTTCTGCTGCTGCTCCTCAAGCCCCTGGTAATTTCTGGGGTGAATTTAACGACACAATGACACGTGATCCACAAAATGCTTGGCGCATCTTGAATCAAGCACAACCTCAAACTGTTGCAAACAAACTGTTTGTAATGGAGTAATACATCAGCTTGTAATGAATAAATTACAAGCTGTTAAAATCATGTTAGATAAGACATATAATGTCTGAATCTTTCACCCTGTAAAAACATTTCCTGAGAACTGGAGGATAAAACAAAGTGTTCATTGATAACGATTTTCCGAAGATTCTAGGTGCGGAACTTTACCGTCCCCACCCTGCTTATATTGCGGAAATGGCTGTTGAGCCCGTGGTCGTCCACGACTTCACACGTCAACCTGGTCAAACTGTACAACTCGACCGCTATAAGTTCTGGGGAACCCCTGGTACTAAGGATAGCCGCGAGCGTATTGCCGACCAAACCATTGGTACCGCTAATAGCCGTAACATCACCAAGGAGAAAGTCCTTGTGGTGCTTAAGGAATACACCGGTCCTGCGGACCCTGGTGATCCTACCCAACCTTCAACCTTTAAGATTGCTCGTGAAACTCTAGTTACCGCTCAGCGCATGTTGCTGGACACAGGTAACTTGAATATGTTCCACCAATCTATCGGTAGCCTCACACTGCTAGATGACTATCGTCGTTGGCGCGATCGCGTCTTCCTTGACGAACTAGCTAAAACTGAAGCTAATGGTAAAGCTTCTGGAACCCAAGGTGGTTACTACTTCGCTGGTAACAAAACCAAAGATTCCTCTGGCCGTATTTCTTATGAGTCAGCTGAATACACAGCTGATCTTCAACAGTTCCATGTGTCTACTGACCTGTTGACCGTAGTTAAAGATTTACGTAAGCGTAACGTACCAAGTTTTGCTGATGGTTTGTATCGTTGCATTTGCGACCCTACATTCATGATGCACTTGCGTCGTGACCCTGACTTCCGTGAGATTGCACGTTATGCCGGTAACCCCGGTCAAGGCATGTACATGGCTAACCCCATGATGCCTAACAACGCCAGCTTCTTCATGGGTCCTCAAGCTGGTCAAGCTTACTTCTTGGCTGGTGAACCTGTAATGCCTACTGGCGTTCAGTTTGAAGGTGTGAAGTTCTATGAGTCAACTAACTTCCCAACCAAGAACGTTACCACAGCCTTTAACGGTGTATCTGGTACCTACACTTCTCAAGAAGTTGCACAAGGTTACTTCTTTGGTCCTCAAGCAATTGGTGTTGGTATTGGCGGTCCTAACGCTCAAGTACTCATCAACAACAACGATGACTTCAGCCGTTTCATCATCTTGATTTGGCAACTGTATGCTGGTTTTGAAGCCTTGAACAAGGACTTCGTTACTACCGCATTCAGCTACGTCTCCGATGACGGCACTGTTTAAACATAATCACTGTAATAATCTCCAAGGAAAAAATAAATGACTTATTTGTCCGCTAAGAAAATCTACCCAGGCAACTGGGCAGAACCTCTGAACGGTTGGTACAAAAACATTGATACCAACGACAACGGCTCTAATGACGCAACTAAAGGTGGCCCTACTTCCGTATTGGCTCTCCCCGGTTATCGTTATTTTCAACAACGTGGTTATGTCGCTGTAACCGCAACATCTGGTGCTGGTGCAGTATCTTCTGCTGATGTGATCGTTCCTTCTCCTTATCAGAATGACGACACACGTACCAACATCACTGGTATGGTGATCTCTGGTTCATCTACCCTACCTGCTTACGTATATCGCACTGCGGTTTCTGTAGCTTCTGGTTGGGGTGATGGTCGCGTTGCTTCTGGCATCTATGCCGCAACAGGTAACGTACTATCATTTGGTCGCAGTAACGCTGGTAGCCCAGTAGCTGCTTCTGGTGTTGGCGAAGGTGTTATCCAAGCTAACCTCACCTCTACTACCTCTGGCACACAAGCTGGTGAAATCTTCTTCACTGCAGGTGTTCAAGGTTTTGGTACCAACCCATTCCTTATTGCTTCTGGTGCAGCAGGTGTAACAGCAGGTAATGTTAATTACGCTGCCACTGCATCCACCACCATGAAGGTGTTTGCAAAAGAGACAGCTAACAGTACAGCTACTTCTGGTGGTTTCTACATCTCCAGTGGTGATTCACTTGCTGGTCGTGCAGGTTACTTTGTAGTTGAAATATGCTACATCCAACCTGATGAAGCTCCTGGCTACGAAGATATCGATAGCTACTTAATTGGTCGCACTATTAGCTAATTAGGGTAAACTAGGACCAGAACACTCTTCTGGTCCTTATGCTCTATCAGCACAAAAAGACAGGCGCACGCCTCAAAGTTATAAGCGAGTGGGATAACGGCGATTGGTTTATGGTCGAAGACCAAGACGGACGTTTATTTACAGCTTATAAAACTGAAATCTCTCCTGATGAAGATGCCACTAAAAAGGTAAAAACTCTTCAGGTAAAAGATAAAGCAGCAAAAGAAGAGCCACGCACTTTCCCTCCTGATCATCGCTTGAATGTAAATTCGGCAACTGCTCAGATGCTCGCAGATCATATCAAGGGCATTGGTCTTAAGACCGCTCGTGAGATCAAAGATCTTCAAATGTCCTTATCAGGTGAAAGATTCAACAATCTCGAACAACTGAGACAGATTAAACGAATTGATTGGGAGTCTGTTTTTTCTGCTGATTTAATACGTGTCTAATACTCATCTCCTATTTACCCCTGGGAAACTGGGGGTTTTTGCTTTTAGAATAAAAGAAAAATAAAATACAAATGGCAGGTTTAATACCAATAGGAAAAATTGCTAGTCCCGGAGAAGATGTCTTTGCGACTACTGGACCACATCTTGATGTACGTGTAATTCCACAATTTGGAAAAGATAAAGGTAAAAAAATTAACCCAGAGACAATAAGATCTTTACTTCAAAATATACAAGCTGCAGGGAAGCCTATCGTACAACAAGGCAAAGATGGTCAGTGGAACTGGAACAGTCCAATCACATCACGTTTTGGACCACGTTCTGCACCTACCGCAGGAGCATCAACGTACCATGAGGGAATTGATTTAGGCATTGGCGCTGGGACGCAATTAGCTTATAAAGGTTATGGCACCTTCACACCAAATAAAGGTTATGGCACTTTATCAACTACAGATCCAAAGGGACAACCTTATGATATTCAGTTCTTACATACAAAACCAGCGGGAAGTAGTACAGTTGCATCAGCCGCACCGGCTGTAACTACACCTGCACAAACAACAACATCCACTGACGCACGAACAGAAGATATACTTAAAGCTTTCTTGTATGGTGCAGGATATACAGATAAGCCAAAGGAAGCACCAAAGACATTTGAACAACAGTTAAAGGAACAGTTATTAGGTAGTGTTTTGAGTCAAGCACTTAATCCACAATCTTTTCTGTCTTCCTACTCAGCAAGTAATCCGTTTATACAAGGTAAGTCTGCAGCAACAGGTGATTTCCTTAACAATGTATTTAGTTGATTACATGCTTTTATAATAAATAGATAAGGAGGAATAGAAGTGCAACTCTCTGACTTCGACAAAAGCAGAGTTAGATACCATCTGGGCTACTATGTGGTTTCTGTTCCAGCGGGAGATTATGCTCGTTTAGAAGAATCTTTGAACACTGTTCCTGATTCTTACTTCTACGACAAAATTGCTATTCAAATCGGTCGTTGTGATACGGCTGAAAAGAAAACAGAAGTTGCCTCTTCTCCTTCCACACGTTTAGAAAGTATTGCAGGTGATGTGGATCGCACGATCCGCTCTAGTAATACCAAGGAAGCCTTGAAGGTTTGGGATGAAGTTTACCTTTACGAAACTAATCGTTTAGCTGGTATTCTTTATGTTCCAAACTACAAAGATCCTTTCCAAGCCAGATACCGTTACGAACGATCTGGCGCTGAATTTATCCAGGCTTTACCTGGTCCTGCCGATACCTCAGTCGGTTCTCGTATTTACCTTAATCTTGCTTGGAGATAGTTATGGCGTATCAAGGCGGACAAAGAAAGAGTGCTCCTGATCCAGGTCAAGTACAAAGAGCTAGAGAACAACAAGCTGTTCTTGATAAAATAAGAAAAGGTGAAGGTGGTGTTCTTAGTAACCCAATACCAGCCAATCCCCTCGCAAGAATAGGAGCTTTCTTTACGGCACCTAGTGGAACAAAAATTCCCGCCCTACAACGTGCACGTCTAAACGGAGAGGAAGTCTTAGTAAACAAAGGTGGTTTCAACCTAAACGTTGCTGGATTAGGTGAAATCAATGTTGGAGGGCAACGGTTTTTTCCTGGTCAAAGCGGAAACGATTTAATTTACAGCAGAGGAGTAGATGAAAACAAGAAACGGGCGGTAGGTGGTCAATATGGCAGTCTCTTTTCAAAAGATCAACTAAGCCGACCTGATATCGTACCGCCAGCACCAGGGGATCCTAGGAGCGAACGTGCTTACCAACAGGAAGTATCTCGTACTGCGCAACTAACAGCACAAGATCCTGAACTTCAACGTTACGAAGATGCTCGTATAAAAGCTGCAGCTCAAGGTGCTACACCTGAAAGTGTTAAGACAGCAGAAGATATCGGTATGCAAATCTGGGCTAAAAAATATGGTGGTCCAGGTGGCTTAGCTAGTAAAGTAAAACCTGGTCAAGCTGGGTACGAAGCTATTCAAGGTGTTATAGCACCAGGTCGTGGTATGCCAGGTTCAACTAGCATGTACCAAGGGGCATTTCCTACTGATGACTACCGGGATTATGGCGAACCCCAATCCCCTACTGTTGGTTATCAGATGCAATCACCCATCACATCTGTACCAGGACTTAATGCAACTACAGCACAACAAGTAAATACTGGAGCACAAGTACAAGCTCAAGACCTTGCAGACTTATTTAAAAATGCTGTATTTGATGAAGAGTTAATGAAACAAATACAACAATATAATTAACTTTATATAATTGGCATTGCACAACATGTAAGTCCAAGAACCCTACTGGATAAGAATCTTTGATTCACGGAGACCAGTGTTGTTGCTTTAAACTGATGACTCTTTGTCCTAATTTTGTTAAACGCCTTGCAGCTACCGTTAGTTTGATTACGTCTGTTCAAGCCGTATTTGCACCAGGTCTCAAGGCCGAATCAAATTGGGTTAGATGAAACTCCAATAATTATGGCTACACCTCGCGTTGGAACATTACCTCAAGCTGATCGTGCAGCGATCTTTGATGCTGCGCGTAAGTTAAAACTTAATCCTTATGAATTAGGCGGATTCCTTTCTTTGGAATCAGGCACTAATATGGATCCTAATATCCGTGGTGGGGCAGGAGGTAATTATTATGGCATGATTCAATTTGGACCAGACGAACAAAAGAAATATTTAGATCCATCTCGTATGGGTCAATATACCCGTGCAGAACAAATGCCTAAAGCTGTTCAGTTTCTTACTGATCGAGGCTACACCCCAGGCATGGGTATTGATCGAGCTTACGCTACGGTGTTAGGAGGTAATCCTAATATTTCTTTAAACGCTAAAGATTCCTTTGGTACTTCTGTTGCAGGTGCATCAAAACGTTTTAAGCAAGGCGGTGATCTATATGAAAATGCAAAACGTGTTTTGGGAGATGTTCCTAATACTTCTTTTAATAACCCGGTGGCAGCTTCTGTTAATACGAATTCACGCTCCGTGGAAGATATTTTATCTTCAGTCTTAAGTGGCGCAGTAAAGCCAGAGTTAGAAGACAAGAACAATAAGGCAAGAACATTGGTAGAGATGGTAATGCAATCCGTACTTCCTGGAGTACTTTCTACAACTAGTCCAGCGATACCACCTAATCCTTTTGCGTTGTACTGATGGCTAGGTTTTCTGACTACGTAGATAGCTCTTACCTACCAGGGGAAGTGTACACTAGTGGTTTATCTGAATTACGAAAAGACCCACAAAGGATAATTGATTACCTAACAAAGGCAAAGTTTAAATTCGATGAAATAGATGAATCACAAGACTCCTTGGTAAAACCAGGGAGCTCTTTTCAAAGATTTTTAAACTTACAAAATAATCCAGAGTCTTTATTTACAAGTAGAATGCGTCTTCCTCAGAAATTTCAAGAGTTCCAAGCCCTGTCTAACCTTGGAACATAACGCTATAATTAATAAAAAGCGGTAAGTACATTGTCTTCTACAGCCACAAATAAACAACCCCTTTTGGTTGATAGACCTTTATTTGATTCCGTCCGTGTAACTACACAGACTGTGGGCAGTGCATCCTCCAACACACTCTTTGTGCAAGGCGGACAAGGACCATCCATCTTGGTGGACATGGACGCATCCCTTAGCGAAGACACTAACAATGGTGGTGTTGTTGATTCCATTACGATTGTGCGTAATGATTTCTATCGTGCTCCAGACTACACTTACACGGGAATTGCAAGTTCTGGTCAAGTTGTTTCCTTCGTAAGTGGTCAGATAATTCAAATCACAGCAGTTACAGGTATAGGTACAGCTCCTGCTAGTGGCGTCGGTTATTATACCTACACAGGGGCATCAACATTGACAGGTGTTAATGCCAGCCTCTTGTACTCTGGCGGTACAACTACAGGCTTTTTGTACAACGGCGTTAACTACGGATACAAACCCGCAGTTACCTTTGCGTTCTATCACACCCGTGGTACAACAATACCAATCCCTGGTTCTGGTGATTACAGATTGTTATTTGCTAAGACAGTTCCGGCTGATAGTGGCGTAGTTGATTGTTCTGATGTGATGCCTCAACTTGCGACACCTGTTGTGCAAGCAGGTAATACCGCTGGTTTAGGTTCGACTGCACCTTTACGTAACAAAGGAATTTACTTAGAACGTGGCGACAGAATTTACGTAGGTGTATTCCCAGATGGTCCGAACTCAAGTGGTTATATTCCAGGTGCTCACGTTATAGCAGAAGGCGGCTTCTTCTAGTCATGGCAAAGAAGAGTGGAAACTCTTTTGGCGCAAGTTCCTTTGGCGGTTTATCAACCGCACCTATAATCCCACCAGCGGGTGTGAAGCCAATAACTACGGAATTTTCCCGTGGTTCAATTCCAGACTCTATTTACACAACAAATAGAGAATCTGCTTGGACACGCTGGAGGAAAGGTTATGAACTTGCGACCGCATCTACACATAACACTGATTACAGATATGAATTCTCCTACGAAATACCAGCTACTACAACAAGTGGTAATCCAACGCCTGTAATCTCAGGTGCTTTTGTAGGTTTTCCAACTACAAATAAAGAACTTGGAATGCACTGGGCGGTATGGCGATACGCTGGCTCATTACGATGTGATGGTTTTATTGATCCTGTTAGTACCAACAGACTTTATATTAGTAGCGTCACAGAAGACGCAACAAATTGGTATGTAACTCTTGCTGGAACCTGGAGCTCAGGCAACCCACTTCCCGCACCTTTCTACATTCCTGTCACAGGACAACCTAATGGTTTACGTCCAGCGACAACAGAGATTTTTGAAGATCGTGTTATTACTGTTGGTGGAGACATCATTACAAAAGAAACGTTTAATCCAGCAACACAAAAACGTTATGGTTATGTTCAAGCCGTTGCTACAAACATAGATCCTTTTACGGGAATACTTACGTTCAAGAAGGCTGGTTCTGTGTACGTAACACCGGATGCTGTATACATAAGTCCATCTCCACAAGGCTTTACAGTAGGTAGATACCTTATAACAGGAGCACGATACTGTTGTACCTGCCAAGACTTCACGCATCGGGACTACTCCTTCCTTAGTTCCAATAACAACAAGCAAGCAATGCCGCGCAACAATATATCATCGATTAAACCAGGTCGTTTTGAATTAACAAAACGTGATGGCACCTTAGATAACAGTGCAATGACTACAGCATCTGTAGACAGAAACATTGAGGTATATGCGCCGGATGCTTTTGGACTTGATTACACAGTCTCAGACAGCTCTATAACCGAAGTAGGAGCCACCAGAGACAACCCTGGAGTCTATCGTGAGTTTGGTTTCCTGTACACTCGTAGCACACCTGACGTGGCCCTCCCAGGCTCCTCTGCGGAAGGTTTACCTGGTTACCAAGACTACACTACAAGTATCACAAGTACAGACGCAAACTCCATTCCACAAGATGTAATTACATCTATCACAGATAACTGGACACCTCTTCTGGATGAGTTACGTTATTGCAAACACATCTATGCACTTAGATTTAAAGATCGTGTGTTCCCCCCTGAACCATCTGATTTTCCAGTGGGACCAGAAAGTATGGTCAACTGGGAACAAAAGCTAGTTGCTAAAACAGAAAAAGAACAACAAGCAGCAAGATCATACTATGCAACCAGAAGATCACTGGCAATGATGGACGTGCCACCTTACAATTCCCAGTCACCAATGATATACCCAATGTTACAAAAACTATTTAACATTACGACAGACCGTATTCTTATTGCTAACTTTACTATGTATGACAAAGACGGTATAGCATATACGCCTTGAATACTTGTTGCTGTCTTCAAGAAAGCTTCTGTATCTATACTCCTTCCCCCGCGTTTAGAGAAATTAAAATAAGATAACAGCAAATTGAGTATGTTCAATTGTGAGCAGGATCCCCTTTCCCTTCTCCTTGAATTAACTCCTAAATTAGCTAAGCGACGTTATCGACAATCTATCTACGAAGCTTGGGATTACAAGTGTGGTTATTGTGGAGAAAAGGCTACCTCCTTAGATCATATAATACCAAGATTTCGTTCTGGATCTAATAATCGTAATAACCTGCTTCCTGCCTGCCAACGTTGCAATAATCACAAAGGCAGCGACAAAATGGAAGAGTGGTATCAAAAACAAAATTATTTTTGTGATGTTAAACTTATTCGCATTAAAGCTTGGATAGCACAAGAAACTGTTGATATTTTTGCTTATAATAATGACATGATCATTCCTGTGTTGGTAGCAGGTTAACAGGAGGTTATTTAAATGGGTGTTACGTATTTAGCAAAGGAAGCAGGGAAAGGTGAGTGGATTAAAAATCTTTTAACCTTAAAAGAAATAAAGCCTTTACCGCATGACCTGAGTACATATGAACCTATATACCAAAATGTTGTAGATGACTCAATAACACCATCAACTTCAACAGGAGGAAAAACAGGCTCTACTGGTGGGTTACCATCAACTTTAATAGGAGGAAAAAATAACAATGCTCCAGCACCAATTAAATTTAAAAAAGTTCTTGCAGGTTACTCTTCTCCAAAAAAAATTATAATCGACGGACAAGAATATAATGCTCCAAACATAACGATAGGACAATACAATGATTTGGTAGCAGCTAATAAAGCAGTAGCGGATACCAATGCAGCAAACAAAATAGATAACAAACCAAAAGAAGAAGCTAATGCTATAACAGAAAACGAATATAACAATATATTAGCAATTGTAAACAACACAAATAAAGGTGATTATGTAAACATGAGAGAGTTGATACGAAAAAATCCTGTTTTAAATACAAGTACCGACTTTGAAGATAGTTATAGACAGTTTTATGTAAATGAAAAGATTGATAAACCAAAATTAATAGTATCACAGCCACTTTATGGTAACTTCGATCCTAAATACTATAAAGAAACTTATACGGATGTAGCAGATGCTTGGAAAAAATATGAAGATCTTGATGATGTAGACGTTGTTGAACGCTACGGAGAAAATGGATTCTATGCTCATCATTACACCAATCATGGTAAAGCTGAAAAGCGTCGTGCTAATGCAACAGAAATAGCAGAAAAAGCTAAAGAATATACTGAAGCTAAAAAAACAGATGCTGAAATAGAAGCTATTCGTGATAAGCAGTTAGGACTTGATACAGCTACACAATCTTCTCGTTTAATAAAGGAGGGTAGTGCAATAAAAGCTGAGTGGGACAAAGCAATAAAAGGTGATCCCTATTGGAAAAACCAAGCTAAAGAAAAATATCTTGACATTGACGCAAAAAAGCCAGATGAGTTTTTAACACTGTTCCGTCTTTCAGAACGACCAGAAGATAAGGAAATACTTAAAAAAGCAATAGGTGCTGAAGGTGGAATTTCTGAATTAGAAGACGCATTTAATCAAGCCGTTGGAGCAGAAGCATTAGTAGAAACAAAGAAGTTCGGTGCTTTGGCTCAAGATGTTTTAAAAGAAGCAATTGCTGAAATGAAGAAGGCTAAGGGAAAAGAGCACATGCTTGATTTATATAAAGGACTTGGTGGCTTTAGTGAAATTATAGATATCAATAAACAATTAAGTAATTCAATATTAGGAGATAGTGGTGTAGGTGGCATATTGTCCCAGATGGGAAGTACAACAGAAACAAAAGAAGATTTAGAAAAAAAACTAGAAAACATTACAGGTGTACGAAACAACGTAGTATATAACTGGCAGAAATGGTTTGATACAACACTTAAAGAACGGTATCAAAAAGATATTGAATTAGGTTATAAAACAGAAGATAGTGAAGAACAATTAAAAATTGATAGTGCGTTTGCTAAAAAGTTTGTTGATACATATTTAACCCCTCGCTTTAATACTTCTCGTTCTATGGATGAGTTTATTGAATACATTGATGTTAGGCAAGAAGAACAGAACCCCTTTCAAACACAAGATATTATGAATGCTGTAAAAGTTGTTGCCGATAGAAGAGTAGATGCTTACTTACAAAAAATTCAAAACACAGAAGTACGTACGTTTGATTCTGAGTTTTACTTTAATCCCACTGGAGACAAAGCTAGAGAGGAAGCTTATAAAAAGCAAATGGACACAGTAACACAAGACTGGGAAGCTGCTAAAAAAGGAGATGGGTACTGGGCTCAACAAGCTTATCGTTATGGTATTGACGTTAATGATAAAGATGCTTTTGCACGTATACATTTTCAAGTAAAAGGACACGGTCAAGGGTTTGATGGTGCTGATGATATTGTTAATGCGGGTGAAATTCAAGATGAAATATATGAAAACATTCTTCCAGCTTTAACTAAAGAAGCTAAAGATCGAGGATCTGTTTTTGGTCAATTTGTAACACCAGAAGAATATGCCGATAAAATGCTCGAAGGAGTAAATCCAGCTGATACAGAAGCTTGGGACAAAATACTTAAAGCAAATGGTCTAGAAACTTTTAAAGGAACAATAGATGAACTTAAAGAAGCAATTAAAGAAGTGTTCCGCACTGGTTCTGCTCAAACAATACGAGAAAACATTAAGTACTTAAATGAAAAACGTGAACGTCCAACACAAGAAAAACTTGGCATAACTTACATTGAACGTCCAGAAGATTACAAGACAGGTGTACCTAAATCAGATACTGCTCTATATACCACCTTTCAAAACGCTGGATACAAAGGAACAGAAGATGAATTCTACGAAAAGTTTTTTCCTGATACTGATCGCTCTGAACAAGAATATTTGACTAAAGCTTTAACAGGAAAAAGTTTTGAAACGACTGGACTAACAATAAGTAACGATCCTTTTGAAAACTTTAATACAATTGAAGGACTGTTTCCAGAAGAAAAAAATGACGATAAGAAAAAAACTAATGATAAAGTAAAGACGCCTTCACGGTTTTTTCGATTAGGATTAGATGATGAAGACGATGAAGACTATGACTACAACTCTAAATCAGGATCAGACATACTAGGAGAATTTGCCCAGAACTTTAAATAACTAACATGACTGAGAAATATCAAAAGGCAGCAAGTGCAGCCAAATTAGTAAAAGATAAAATGGCTTGTAATAAGCCAAGAAAAACTCCTGGTCATCCAACCAAAAGTCATGTAGTTAAAGCTTGTGATAAAGGAGAAGAACGCATTATCCGCTTTGGTCAACAAGGCGTAGAAGGCGCTGGTAAAAATCCAACAACAGAAAAGGATAAAGCACGAAAGAAATCTTATTATGCTAGACATAATGCTCAAGATCCTAATCCTGACAAGATGAGTGCTAGATGGTGGAGTCATCGCGTTAAATGGTAGTTAATATAAAACAAAAACATAAAGTCAAAATAAAAAATTTCTGTGTATATTAGAAGTAATAATTATTGTTTTTATGTCGGATCTATCTTGCGCTGTTAATTTGATCCGTAAATATGAGGGCTTTAGTGAAAAAGCCTATCCCGATCAACACACTGGCAAAGAACCATACACTATCGGGTATGGCACTCAATTTTATCCAGACGGTGCTCCCGTTAAAAAAGGTCAGTATTGCAGTCAAGAAAAAGCATTAGAATATTTATTTCACGAACTTGGGATTATTGAAGGACGTCTAGACAAGTTAAACCTAAATCTAGACAGTTGTATGCGCCAGGCGTTAGTCTCCTTTATTCATTCGGTTGGCTGGGATTCTTTTCTGTACAGCGGAATCATTGACTGCTTAGAGGCTGATGATTTCCATGGTGCTATTGAAGACATTGGTCACTGGATCTTCGATTCCGACTACAAGGTCATTGGTGGCCTCCTGGACCGCAGGAGAGAAGAAGTTGATCTATTCCTACTACAGCTCAATACACCCTTCCGTTCGTCTCCAGACATCTTGTTAACAGCATTTAGAGTCTACAGTGCTGCACCCCATCAAGTAGAAGCCATTCGCCACCTGGAAGAACAACTTAATCCGTACGTTTTATCGGAGTTTGCAAACAGATTTAGGGTATCAGATGACCCATGGCTTGGTGCTACGGACAATGTCTTAAGCAGTGTGTTTGACTCTTACCCTTAGAATAGAATTACATAAGACACGCAGAGAAAATGGAGCACTCAGTCGAACCGTGTGAGCATCGGGAGTTTGACCTCCCTTTGGAGCTTCAGTTTGCAATGAAGAAAGCTGAACTCCAAAGCGCAGAAATGACTTGGGATGAGCTTCAGGCTGCTCTTTTAAACCTTTATTACACTCGGATGATGGAGTGGACAGCAGTCAAAGATATTATGGCAGGCGAAAATATCGAGATTACCTGGGGCCAACCAACTGATGTTGACCTGGCAGAGCTCGCAGCAGCTTGTGTAGCTGATGACGATGACGACGATGATGAAGACGATTACTTGCTTCAGCCGTTCTGAAAGGTGTCAATCAACCTGTCAAGGTACCACTGACATTTCTTAAGATCTTCTAAAGGTTTACCTTTGAGCATACAGCGCCAAAGATATTTGATACAGCAGCCACGTAAGTAGCCACGATATTCGTCTGTATTTAGTTGTGCCTCTAGTGCTTCGATGCACTCAACCCTATCACTCGCCGTGTAGTGCGGAGGATGGTCAACAAGATCTGAATTCACAAACCAGACGGTAATTCAAATGCCAGCTTAACGCATCAAGCCACGACGTTTAGCAGATTGTATTTTCATTTCATCATCAGCCTCAGGTAGCTCTAGTACCAAGGCATGTGGCTTAGGTGACGCACCCATTGCTACACCTTCTTCCATGGAAGGAATAAGTCCCGATACACCAGGCCGCTTCATTCCTTCAATGTGTAAAGGATTACGTTCAAGACCTTGCATTGGTGCTACCAAGCCACGGTTATACATGTCTTGTAAGGGAACATCGTTATTCTGATTGGCTAGTGGTTGACCAAAATCATCTTCGCCAATACAACGACACATTACCTCATCCATAAATCCGTCTAAAAAACCAGCTGCATTGTTATGCATAATATTTGAAAAGCTTGATTATCTCCTCTTACAATATTACTATGGCAAGTTTTTATGATCCCACTTACGATCCACTAAAGGACACTGGATCCTCAGGTGTTGAAGTAACCGACTTACGACCAGAACAATCTAGGGATGTTGATCTACGTCGTTTAGATCCAGAAGAGCGAGATATATTTTCAGACGTTGCGCGAGACTTTGCATATACCCCAGGAAGAACAGGTTATAAACCAGTTGATAACTCGCATCAAGACGCACAAGAACGCCTTTCAAAATACATGCAAGCAGCAAAGACTGCTGGTGAATACAAAAAACGTACTGCCATTGCGGAACCAGCAATTCGTGGAAGAACTCCTAGAGGTGCTGCTTCGATTGAAGGAGTTGAGCTGCCGAGTATGGGAGATGGTTATGGTGGTGGTGGCAGTAACTACGCTGACAAACCTAAGTCCTTCTCAGGTAGATCCTATAGTTATTAAACGTGAGAAAACACAACCTCTGGCGGCTGATCTTGGTACTTACCTTTCCTATCTTGATAACTTACTTCGCACGGATTACCACGATAAAAAAGTAATTGCGTAATACCTTCATTAGCATAAATACGATTAAATAAAGGAGTGCAATTATTAATCTCCAATGTTAAATAACCTTCCCACATTGCTTCTGCAGGAGTTATATTTACCATTATTCCTGAACGTGCATATGTTGATTTACCGACAGCTACAACGGTAATATCGCGAGGTAATTTTAATCGCTCCATAGCTACACCTAAGCAATAACCGTAGGGTGGCAATAAGAAATATTCACCGCGTTTATCTTTAAGTAATTCAGTGGGCCTAAGGATTTCAGGATCAAAGTTTTTTGGATCACAATCACCTGATTGAACATTACCAAAAATCAAACACTGTTCAGGTGATAACCGAATATCATAACCATAGGAACCAAGGCCATAGCTGAGAATTTTGCGTTTATGTTCTTTGCTGACAAGATGGTCAGCAAAAGGTTCGATCATCTGTTCTTCTTCCGCAAGTCTTTTGATTTCCCAGTCAGCTAAAATGCTCATACTCGTTGGTAGGTCCTGGACTAGCTTACAGGATCAACTCAGGATGTGCCCCTTCTCTTCATAAATACTAATGAATTTTTCTATAAAGTCTGCTGTGTCATTCTTTGGCGGCATGTAAACGATCAACGAAGTACACGTCTTGTGTTTAGTGAGGCCCTCACTAGTTCTTTTTAAAAGTGTTGGCGGTGTCTTTAAGATACACAAAGGGAACTTAAAGATCCTTGGGTCATACCTAATCATATCTGGGACATTGGTGAAGAACAAACCTTCTGTAACTTCTCCTGCCAACCACTCCTTATAAAGGCGATTAAACCAAACAGCATGAGATGACATTAAGGATGGAGAAGATGCTCTAGTCATCTTCCAACGTTGACGTTTTTTATCCCAAAAGTATGCCCCCGCTGGAGGAAAAAGATACACCTTGCCGTACCAAGGTTGGCAATTTAAACCATCATCGGATGGTGTGTAGATTTCATCTGCACATACATGGGTGTTTGCAAACTCAGAACTTGCTGGATCAAGGTCAATACCTCCAAGCAAACCATGTGCTGCGGTAACAAGATCTTGGTTAGTAATGAATTCCCGGTCTTCGGTGTGACTATGTATATTCTGTATTCCCATTAAGACTCGGTTGTTTTGTTATAGTCTATTTGGAAATAGCGAATGCCCTCATTGTCATTGATTACATAACCAGCATTCTCCGCTGGATTGATTTTCTGTGCAGACTCAAGAATGCGTCTAAATGTTTCTGCTAGATCTCCGTTGTTTTCTCTTTCAGATTTCTCTTGTGCCTTATGTATTTCAGAAAGTAACCAATAGAACATTGTGCGATCTTTATGTTCTGGTTGAAATACCATTACACCTGGACCAGAAAGCTCCCAGTGTTTACAGTACTGTTCTCCCATATCACCAAGAATCAACTTAAGTGTTGCGTCGAGCATCTTAGCTTTCGTTTCGTCCAACTCTGGACCGATAACAGAAGCAATTAAGTTTTCTCTGCGGTTCATTTTTCTATTAACCCTTGACGTACTAAAGACTCTAGCAGCTTACCAGTAGGTCTGTACAGCACTACCATTTTACCTAAGATGCCACGCTTCTTTACAAGCTTTCCGTTTTCATCTTTAACCTTATCTAATTCACCGGAACGAATCAGATACTCCGCTACACAACGCAACCGCCTTTTCAAGGGAAGTTCTGCTTGTGGGAATTTACCGCATATCGTAGCTGGCGTAGGTTCCTGGAACGCAAGACGTAAACGATTCGCTAACGTCATGTGAGAATTCTCATCCTCTTCTTCATATTGTTTTAAGATTGTCAGGTATCTTTGTAAGCAACCATCATCAAAAGAACCTTCAGGCGGAAGAAAAAATTCCAACTGCAAGAAAAGGGATTCTGGAAGTACCTCATTGACATTGACAAGAGTGACCTCTGCAATATCTACATTTTTAAAGCGGTGTGCCATTTTCCATAACCTTTTCAGCTGTGGTTGTGCAATACATGGAAGGAAGATTGTCACGTAAATCTGCCTGATCTATTTTCTTGTTTTTAGCAAAAGAACGAACTAAAGTGTTCCAGGGAATACGAAGAAGTGCTTTTTTACCAGGATTAGGAGATGCGTTGACGTAATGAAGGCCCTCTACCCAGCCCTTACTTGGGTTGTTCTTACCAATAGAAATCCAATTCCTCACCGTCTGGTCTGATATACCTAGACGTCTACCACATTCTTCAGTAGAAATATACTCGTCAGTATATGCTTCTGGATTTAACTGATCTGTCTCGCCCTCTTGGTAGCGACTGTGCCACATTGAGGCCAGTATGTGCTTGATGCCTTTGAGTTCAGCAACAATATCCTGTAGTCCTTTAGGAATTCCGGTGTACATAACGACAAATAGATCGAGAACATGCTAACGTTTTTAAAGATAAAACAACCATTATGGAAGACCAGATTCCGCCTAGCCAACCTTCAATCCCACAGATACCAGAGGGGTCAATCTCCCCTGCACAACTTGCAGAAATGAAAGCTCGTGCCATGGAGATGGCAATACAACAGGGAATTCAACGAGGAATTCAACAACAAACAGTACAAACACAACAAGGCCCAAAGGTTGTTTATGTGCGTCGTAACTGGACTGTTGCAGAATTACTTTTGTTATTTGCTGTAGCTTGTGGAATTGTAACAGGAATACAACAGATTTGGAACTATGGTGCAAATGTTTTACCTCGAATAGAAATCAGGGTAAAGTAAGAAAAACGCTTTATAATTAAAGTATGCACATATATTGAGAAGTAGGTGGCAAACCGTAGGATAAGTGAATTTCCAGTAATTGCTGGAAATGAAATCAACGAAGCGGATCTGCTTACGCTTGTCCACGTCTTTGAAGTAGACCCGACGCTTCGTAATAAAAAAATTACATTTACACAGTTTAAAGATTACTTAAACTCATACTACGCTCCAGGGAGTGGCGCAACCTTTAGTGGTAACGTCACCATTACAGGCACACTTTCGGTCAGTGGCGCTAGTAGTTTTACTACCTTAAGTACCGCAAATTTAGCAACGTTTAGTGGCATTGTTGTACAGAATAATGCAACAGTAACTGGCACCATAAGTGGTACAACGGTTACTGGTACTTATATACAAGGTACTAATGTAAACGCAGTAACTGTAACAACAGCTACAGCAACAGGTACCTCTGGTTTATTTACGAGCGGTCAATTTCAAACCTTATCTGGAAACACAATAACAGGTGGTCAGATCTCATCACCTTCTGGTGTGTTTACCAATTTAAGCGGAACAACAATTACGGGTACAAATGTACTAGCGACCACAGGAACCTTTCAGTCTTTAGCTACACCTATTCTTTTTGTAAGTGGTAATCTATCTGTTACAAGTGGACTGACAGTCACCGGTACTGCAGAGTTTACTTCCGGTGTTCAAGTCACAGGAACTTTATCTGGAACTACAGTAACAGGAACAACAGCAAAATTCAGCACAGTCACTGGTGTTTCTGGTGTGTTCACAACACAGTTATCAGGCGCCACAATTACAGGTGATACGGCATTACTTTCTAATACCACTGGCGTCTCTGGTACATTTACAACCAGGGTTTCAGGCGCAACTGTCACAGGTAACACGGGTGCTTTTGGTGATGTCAGTGGTATTTCCGGTGTCTTTACTCAAGTACTTTCTGGACTTTTAATTACAGGTAACACAGGACAATATGCAAACATTACCGGAGTATCTGGTGTATTCACGGATCGTATATCTGGAGCAACCATAACTGGAACAACAGTTGCTGCAACTACGGTATCAGGAGTGTCAGGTGTATTTAGCAGTTACCTTTCAGGTACAACAATTACAGGAGCCTCTGGTTTATTTCCTATACTCAATAGTGTTACCGGCACTTTCACAACACTTGTTTCAGGAGTTACCATTACAGCTACAACAGGTAACTTTACTTCGTTAACAGGAGCAACAGGTATATTTACTACGAGTGTTTCAGGGACTATCGTCACAGGCAACACAGGTTTATTTACAAACTTAACAGGAATTGCAGCAACTTTTACAACAAGTATTTCAGGAGCAACAATAACAGGCAACAATATCCAAGGAACTTCAGGTGTCTTCACTCATGTTAGTGGGACAACTATTACAGGAACAACCGCGTCTTTTTCTACTGGAGTATTTCAAACTCTTGCAGCTACTAACCTAGCCTTTACTAACACTGTAGTTTCAGGTAATTTTAGCACTTTAGGTACGGGCTTCTTTTCTCAAGAAGTTTTTGTCACCGGAACACTTAGCGGTGCAACCATAACTGGAACAACGGTTAAAGCAACCAGTATTACAGGCGGGACTATTATCGGAACTACATCTGTCTCTGGTGCTACAATAACTGGTAATACTGGATTATTTACAACCTTGACTGGTAGTACTCTTCATATAACCACAGTATCAGGCGTTTCTCCGGCTTTAACTTGTTCTGGTGTAGTATCTGGTGGTGCTGCAGGATTTGTTATTCAAGGACCATTAATTATCATGGCTTAAGTTCTTCGGTTAAAATAAAAAAAACCGACTAACAGAACAATGCCTTACGGTACTATCAAGATTGATACAATCACCTTTACTGACGGTGGTGTAGATAAAAGTGTCCCTGTCTCTGGCTTAGTACAAAATCCAACCTTCACAGGAAATATTACTGCTACAGGCACCATATCAGGCAATATCATCCAAGGTGGTACAACTGTTTCAGGTCTCACTGTAACTGGTACAACTGCTAATTTTGCATCAGGTGTATTCACTACACAGGTTTCTGGTGTAACTGTTATTGCAACTACAGGTACCTTTACTTCCCTTACGGGTACCACAACCAACGGCACCACGGCTAGCTTTACAACTGGTAACTTTACTTCTCTAACAGGAACCACAACTACTGGTACGACTGCAAACTTTGCATCAGGTGTATTCACTACACAGGTTTCTGGTGTAACTGTTATTGCAACTACAGGTACCTTTACTTCCCTTACGGGTACCACAACTACTATGACATCGGGGGTCTTTGCCTTAGGCACTGAACCTCTCCCAAGCATAAGTTTTGCAAGCGACCCAAATACCGGTATCTACTCACCAGGTGCAGATCAATTAGCGGTAGCAACTAATGGAGCTGGGGCGTTATTCGTTGATGCATTTGGACGAGTTGGAGTCGGCGCAATTTCATCGGGCGCACGCTTTGAAGTCCGTGGTGGCTCTGGCCCCTATATGTATATTGTGGATTCCGGTGCCAATGGGGGCGCTTTTGTAGCAGAAGCAACTAATTCTATTGTAAACATTGGGTCTACTTATTTAGGAACGGCTGCCGTACCTCTTGCATTGGTTGTAGGTGGAGTTGAAAAAGCCCGCATCCGTGCCGACGGCACTTTTGAAATCAAAGGTGCTGGTACTGCTGGCACAAGTCCTGGGTTTAGTGTTAATCCTTCAACACCAGCTAACAGTTTTGTTATTGACTCCAGTGGGCGATTAGGCATAGGGAATAGTAGCCCTAGTACAGCTCTTGACGTATCTGGCGCTATTTCACTTGGGAGTGTTGCGATTCCTTCTGCTGGCACTGCACGAATATTTTCACGTAATACAGACAGT
>Ga0208974_1000072_pt1 | contig 43620 bp, 52 predicted proteins | sample GreLakmeER15MSRF_FD_187699 | JGI IMG/M metagenome (GOLD analysis project Ga0208974, IMG submission 187699) | Freshwater lentic microbial communities from great Laurentian Lakes, MI, USA - Great Lakes metaG ER15MSRF (SPAdes) | ecosystem: Environmental > Aquatic > Freshwater > Lake | place: Great... | reverse complement strand
TATGCGCCATAAGAGGCGAGATGTTCCTACCACTAAACTACTGCTCCGTTCAACGGGAACAGACAGGAATCGAACCTGTGCCTTCTCTTCTTGGAGCTTCCAGTAGGATTCGAACCTACATACTCCCTTCATGAGGGAGAACTTGGCCAATGCTTTTTTCCGGTACCAGTACTAGAAGCAATTAGTTCATGGAAGCAAACTTTGGTGATCACTCTGGGAATCGAACCCAGCACCTGCAGGTTAAAAGCCCGATGCTCTACCAAATGAGCTAAGTGATCGAACAATGGTGGGTGAGGTTGGAGTCGAACCAACAATGTTACCTATAAGGACCAGATTTACAGTCTGGGGATGCACACGCCATAGCATCAACTCACCCTAAATTAGATTGCCGCCGTATAACCTTTTCTATAAAGTTTGCCTAATATAACAATGGCATAACGATAACCTTTATTTGTCTCAATGTACTTTTTATTTCCAAACCTGCTTATACTAAGAACTTTTCCAATCCTAAAACTCCAACCTTCCGGATCACAATTATAACTATAATAATAAAAAGGACCAAAATATTTCATTCTATAATTATTTTTTAAGCATACATTAATAGCCCACCAGATCCGCAAATTTAAGTATAGGGGAGAGAAATATTTCATTCGTAATACTCAAAGTCATGATGTTCACACCAAGGAGTATGAACATGCTCAGCTGATAATGTAAATGCCAATACAAAGATCAGCATTAACGGCGAAAGAAAAACTCCTAATAATCTCATGCTCATATCTTTACGATCTCCAATCTTTCTTTGTTAACTTTCATATTAACGAACGATCAATGAGTAGTACTGATCAGATACCTCACTGTTGGCAAACTTGGCGGAGGATAAAGGAATCGAACCATCAACCTTTCGGTGGCGCAGTTTTCAGGACTGTGTGTCTACCATAGACGCTATCCTCCAATTTAAGAGCTTGCCATGGGAATCGAACCCACGCTTACTGGTCGGCCAGACCAGCTCGAAAACGCTGCAGCGTTCCTCGATTAAGGTACCTACACAAGCATTATTATCACTTCAAGGATACACCAGCTGTCTAGCCAACCTCACCTGCATCATTCGAACTATAGCAGTATCTTTTGATCAGCCTACCTCTGTGTTTATTAAAAGTGCACACACTTCGGGCTCTGGTGTATCCGTGAAGAGATAATTATCTCTACAAAGATACTGCATAAAGCCGAATTTTGGAGTCGGGGGCTTCCCGTCCTAAGCTTTTGGCATGGTTATATCAGGACCCGAACAAAGCCGTTTGAGCCCGCATAGCTGATACGTCTATCAGCGATACCCATTGCAGTATCTGTGAAGAGATAACTTTCGTTATCTACTTCTCCCTGCTGGAAACCACCTGCAACCATTCGGCGCCAGTACCAGTCAGGGTCTACTCTTATATACAAGGAGTAGCTGCTTGTCTTATCTTAATATATATCAACTTTAATATTAAGTACACATAAAAAATTAGGGCAGGATTTTTTATTTCCCGCCCTAATCCAAACTCTATATGTTGAGTGTAGGACTAGGCAGGACAACCACATGAGCGATCATATTCAGGAATATTCCCGACGATCGCTGTATTAATATGGCATGTTTTCGATTGCATTTGTAGTGTCCTATTTGTTTTCATATTTTATTTATATAAATCAGTTACAAAATATCTACTATTCGGCCACTTTTATCGACAGCGCGTACTCTATATTCAGGAAACTTATTCCTGAGACTGTTCATTTCCTGAATGATCCTTTGTGAATTGTTATTCATAGTCGTATGATATGTTCTCCATACGCCTGACCTATCTTGAGCTTGAATATCTACGCGGTCCATATCAATGTACTCCCTGTGCTAAGTACTCTGCAACCATGCTGGTAGTGACGATTTCATCCTGATACTGCTCTTCAGCAAACGCTGACATCTCAAGATCCATCTGATCTGCCATATCTTTAAGGTTCTTGGCAACTAGGAGGATTGACTCGCAGAGCTGATCGCGGGATGAATTGAAAAGTTTCGACATATCCACTAGGGTCTCGAGCTGGGCTGCCATCGACATTGCTTCATTGACGTTCATGATATAAACTCCATTGGTTATATTATCAGTATACCCTATATTTTTAATTATGTACACAGTTATTTTCACACTTGTCCATTATTTTTTAGCCACTTAGCTAGGTAGTCCATCTTGACATCCATACTCAATATAATCCTATCCCTGGTGCCCTTGTGGACCACCTCATGCGGATACTCTCCTCCATCCCTGAATGCCAAGATCTTACCAGATTCCCATGATTTGGAGTCACTGCCTACCTTTATGTAGCACTTTGGATCATCCACTAGGCCGAGGTGAAATCTCATCCAATGCGGGGTTCTACCAAAGTGTGGCCTAATGATGGTTCCAGGAGTAAGTTTGGATATGAATACATTTGCCAATTCACCTGCCTTTTCCAGATCTTCTATGATACTATGAATGACTGGGCACTTTTCTTTGCCAAATTTTACTAGCGATAGAAATCTAGGATCGTTTGTAATTTCTGGGGCTTCATCCCTAAATACACTAAGAGGAAAGGCTTTCCAGTCATTATCATACAATTCGACTTGCTCGACATTAACCTTATATTTTGGGAATGGTATTAGGGGATCATAATTGCTTATAAACTCGAGGACCTCGTTCCTTATAAGTGGATATTTTTCCACGAGAGTAGTGCACAGCGGAAGATCCCTAAACTTATTTTCATAAAATGTTTCTGCCATAATTAATGTTTTCTGTACCTCGCTTTGAAGTCTGCCATGTTTATTACATTCTCGTATTCTTTTAGAATAAACTTCCTATCGGGAATATCTGTTGGAAAGTTAGAGCCAAATGCGGTGTACAACTCGCTCTCCATAATATGGTTGCGACCTAGATTAATCTGCTTTATTATATAGACAGACATAAGTTCTACTACTTCCTCGTCGGTCATTTCTTATCTACCATCATCTTCTCTGCTATTTCAATAATAGCAGCCTCGAGTGATTCCCTAGCTGACTTTCTAGCAGGTTCATATCTCTCTTCTTTAATTTTATTTTTCCAGCGATAGTTGTAATTCTTTTCCTCTGCCCACATGTCATCCTGGGCATCTATCATATTCTCGACTTGATCGATGAAATCGTCTAACTTATCTTTACTAATCATGTTAAGTCCTATATGCTAGTGGCTTTTCTTTCCATGGATTTATACCAATGGAAATTCTAGTTCCAGTATGTTCGGCAACTAAGTGAGGCAGTGACGATTCGAACATGACTAACCTATTGGTTATAGGTTTGATAGTTACGTCCTCAAATCTCAGCTCTCCGCCCCTCAAATTTTGTATATGTGGATAGTATACTATGCTGCATAGAGGAAATGAAAATATTCCAGTAGTTGCATAGAGCATCTCATCCTTATCATGATGATACCCAAGACTAATCGTATTCTTGTGCATCTCGTATCCTATATATCCTGGCATGTCGAAGTACTTCGAAGCTATATCTATTATCTTGTCAATAAATTGATATGTGCCTGGTTCAAACCAGGTGTCATTTTCAGGAAATGCTGGCAAAAATTCGCTTATAGAATCTATTGATTTGAATACACTATCTAATACTATTATCATGAGAGTTATTCGTAATTGTTGGGTATTACATCATCTATTACTACGTACTTTATATCCTTATCAAGCTTTTCAGTATATGCTTGTAATAGCTGTCTAATCTCATATAATCTATTTGTAACCTTCTTGATAGTTTTTCTGGCAGTCTCGTCGTTGTGACCCTCTTCGAGGTCTAGGAGAACTGCATCTAGGTTGGAGTCTACTGAGTAATCTACGCAGAACTTAACACCGTTCAATTCTGTTTCTTCCATCTTTGGAAAAAGCAGGTCTTGAATTTGTTGTAATTTTATTTCTGCGGGTGTCTTTGGCTGCCGCTTAAAGAACTTAAACATGATATAAATTTCACTCCTTTAGACCTTCTTGCGTCCTATATTATATTTAGGAACCAATTCCCACTCATTTTTTTCCTTGTGAGGAAGTATCTTTATCTGACTAAGAGACGTCCTAGGCTCTTTAGATGCAATTGGATCTACTATCTTTATGAGACCCCAGTCTTCAAGCAATTGAGCTATGGTATTCCTGCGACCTATGTCCTCGTCGCTAAGATTAGAAAGCTTGCCATCCAAAGCAAATAGTTCTTTAAAGTGCACTATATAGTATTTCGATTGCTTATGAAGTATATGACATGATTGATATAGTTTCTTTTCTTTGCGGGAAGCCACTCCGATGCGAGTCAGTGTTTCTTTGATCTTTAAGAAATCTTCTTCCTCTGCAATAGTCACCTCAACTAAAGTCTCTAAAACCGACATATGACACCCCATAATTATTATTGTTATTATGGGTATTTATGATTTATAGAATTTTACTCGTATCTACAGAAGCACCGATAGCTTTCATCTGATCAGGAGTTAGTATAGACATAGCAATCAGTGCCTTAGATCTGCTATATCCGAAGTATTGCTGTACCATTTCTATGTCTTGGTTCTTATCCTTCTTACCCCACTTAGAGAACCTTTTAGCAGGTCGAATAGCATTGAAAAGATAGTCGTACTGCATCTTATTATCTAGAGTGTGGTTGGTATTCATTTCCTGCGCATAAAATATAGTATCCGGGAAATACGATAAGGCCCGATTAACAATCCACGCATTGTATTCCTTGGCCGATACTTCGTCATTGATGATGCCTTTCTTTATATAGTTGATGTCATTGACGATGTCAAATGGATTCATCGCTTGAACTCACACTCTATCATAATCTCGGCTAAACAAGCCATTAGATTGATTTCAGGATCTGCGGCGAATGCAGACTGGTACTGATACTTTCCAATTAAAACTACTGCAGCTGCTACTCCAGAAGGAGTTAGAAAATCATATGCTGAGTCATATATCTTTCTAAAGATAACAGTCTGATCTGCATCCAAGTTTTCTCCCACCCACTTACGAATAGCGGTAAAGTTCTTATCAGTTAGTAACTTGATTAGTGTATCGAGAGATATCTGGTGGAAATTAGTAAGTATTCCTGCATCGATTGCACCCGTCGCTGAGTATCTCTGCAGTTCATTTAAGACACGACGCCAGTCGGGGAAGTGCTTCTTGATAACCTCAGCAACTACTGCCTTATCGAATGCCACATTCTCTTTAGTAAGGATATTTTCTACACGTTTAAAGAACTGACCTGCTAACTTGGCCATATCAGACTTATTAATCTTGAAGTCTATAACCGAACATCTCGAGTGTAGGGGCTCAATGATTCGGTTTTTAAAATTACAGGTAAGTATGAAACCGCAGTTCCTTGAGAATTCCTCCATGAAATTGCGTAGAGCTGGCTGCGTAGAATTTGCATTAAGGTAATCGGCCTCGTCAAGGATGACGTACTTTCTGCCTCCCGTAAAAGATACCGAGGAAGCAAACTGTAGTATTTCATTCCTAAGTGTGTCGATGTTTCCATTCATACTCCCGTTAATTATGATATAGTCACAACCTAATTCTTCCAACATAGCTCGAGCCACTGTTGTTTTACCGACACCAGCTGATCCGGATAGGATAAGATTTGGAATATTTTGCTGCTCTACAAATTTCTGAAATGTAGACTTTAACTCTGCAGGAAGGATAGTATCAGCTATGGTCTTTGGGCGATATTTTTCTACCCATAAGAATTGCTCGTTCATAATAACTCCACCATTTCATAATAAAGAAAATGAAGGGGCAATTTGCCCCCTCACTATTAGTTGAATGTAGAAGTAGCTTCAATTGCAATCCAGTATTCTAGATCAGTAGACTTAAAGTGTGAGAATCCCTTAGATGAAATCTCAACATCATAAGAATTGGTAATCGTCTTGGATAAGACATTAAAGCTTTCTGGTTTAAAGATAGCCTTAAACGTCTTATCAGTTAAACCAACCTCTACACTATACACGTCACCCGATGGATTCTTACTATCGAGTGCTTGGATTGAGATTGAAATACCATCGCCTACTACTGCAATTTCTGGAAGACTAAGGATAGATAGAGCACGCTCTACATCTTTCATCATGTCATTAGTGATAGTAAACTTTACCTCACCCTCTGGAAAGTTAGGTTCCTTTGTAGTTGGGATAGGTAGTGTATTCTCATCTGCTAGGGTATACTTCACACTCTTTATAGGGGTGTTGGAAACGTCGGTGATTGTAATAGTACTGTCACCGACGTTTATTTCAGGGTCGCTGAACATAGACATAGTATTCAGAAACTTATTGAGGCTGTAAACTGCAAAGCGCTTATCAAAGTGTGTAGCCACATTAGCTCGAGCCATGATAGTCTTTGTAGGGGAAACAGTAGTAATTTCATTTCCTTCCTTAAATAACATAGATGGGTTGATTAAGGAAAAGCTTTTTAGTACACTGATAGTCTTTGTGTCAAACTTCAAATTAGTCATAATGTATGTCAATCCTCACTTCTTTTTCTTGCCACCAAGAGAACTAGGATCAGCGGTTGCTGATGCCCCAATAGATGCTAGATCAGCTAGCGAACCACCAAAAATATAAGATCCAACGTGCTGCATCTTCATCCATGGACAGAACCATGTCTTAAGTTCAATCGCTTGAGCTTTCTGACAAAACCAGTAATCTTCAGAGAGATAGCGCTTCGATACAGGATCGATCTCAGCTTGGAAGAATTGCATAATCTCTCGAGAGCCATCGAATGCCTCTGTTCGTACGTGATCTGGACGATAGTAGTACTCCGGATATTTCTCAACAAATTTCTTTAGAGCATTCTTACTGATCATCATAAAACCAGTGCCAATCTCTAGGACCTCACATGGTTCACCGATAGCGATAGAACCAGATCCGCCCTTAGGATTAAACACATAGTCGCCTACGAATTTTTCCAATACATTTGGATCCTCGTCTGCAATACCCTTATCTACCGCCAACTTAATCTTTTCCCATGAAATACACTTCTTAGGATAAGGACCACCGATGATATCATATTTTTCAGGCTCATTTGCCTGAAGAGCCATTAGAGCAATAACATCTTGCGGATTAAATCCGATATCCGAGTCAATGAACATAAGATGCTCAGCTTCAGAACGCATGAACTCATCAACGCAGTAGTTACGTGCTCTTGTAACTAGTGACTCGTTGAAGAGAAAGTACAACTGAAGTGGAATTTGATAGTTAGTGCAGATTGCAGATAAGTCTGCTACAGATTTAGTGAACATGCCTGCGCATGCTCCACCGTACATCGGTGTTGCGAGGAACAATTTGTTTTCACGAAGTTTCTCGATAGGGATATTAATTTCCATTATTTAGACTCCTTCTTAGTATCATGTACGTATAGTTGCATAATTGCATAATGTATTACCTTCAATAGATCTTTTCTCGAATCAGAGGTAGAACCTTTCTTGCCGTATCTCTGGGCATACTTCATGACGTTGCCCATACAAAATCCAGTACCATGGCCGGAATCTATAATAAATTCAGTAGCTTGAAACCTATTTTGTGAGTAGTGTTGACTGTAAGTATTATTAATATACTCTAATAACTCATTAATGTACATGCCTTCATTGTACTTGTATTCAAATTTTGGCATATTAATATTGATCGATTCAGGTGCTCTAGCACCAAACATCGGTGTTGAGAGCATATTTAATTTATTGATATCTTCAACTGTAAGAGGTTTAATTTCATCGGCTTTAAGTTGCATTTTTAACTCCATTATATAAAATCGCTTAATCCACTCATAATTATGTTGTTGTATTCTAAACCTTGCCAATGAGGATAGTGCTCGCGCGATAGGTGTACTGACTTTGGCTTTTCCATAAACTTAAAGTCTAGTTGACGCCGCTCATTAAGCATGTGACGATTCCAACTGTATAGCTTCACCTTATTAGTCTGTTGCTTCTCACACTCTGTTATGAATATTTTTCTAATTGCAGATCTCTCTTCCCATGAACCATAAAATGGAGTACCCTTATAATATCCTGTTTTTGGTAGTTTACGAGATGGATCCTCTATAGGTAGAGGCTCATATATCTTGACATTAATATTAAGTTCTTTTGCTTGTTCAAAGTATCTCTGAACCAATTCAATTGTAGCATTGGCTGGAGTTGCTTGTCTCATTAGATGATGTCTGATATCGATGTTACCAAAATAGAATTCTATATTGTCATACTCTATATTTGGAATTGGAAGAAATGACTTGAGGCCTTGCTTGAGAGCTCCGTGAAGTGTTTTAAATGGAACAGAATTAATCATCCAACCAGGTCTATACATCGATATGGCGTGGCTATCTCCTACTGCTGCATTTCGATATATTGATAATTTATTGGGATCAATAACAGGAGCATTGATCATTCGCTTAATATTTTCCCAATCTACTTGATGCCACTTAGGATCTACGTTTCCAGCTTCCATGCGCTTTACTACCATCTGATAGTAGTCAGGAAATGGAATGATCAGCGAGTAAACCTCGCCTTTAAATTTTGACAAGTTAATGAGATTATCTATAATTGGGCTATCAGATAAACCACCAAATAAATTTAGAGTTCCACCCCAATCATTGCCGTGATATACATATAGGATATTGAATTTATTAAAATCAGAATGATAATTTTCTCCAGCAGTATTGACTGTGATATCTACTCCAGATTGTTTAATTTGATCTGCATAAATTATAGCCTGCGCGGCACGGTGTGATGCGATTTTATTAGATATTACTGCAAATGGGGATGCCATCAACGCTTTCATAATATAATACCTTTACCAAAATACCGATTCAAATATAATTATAATACACATTTTGATTAATGTACATAGTTATTTTGCTAGATTTTTGTCCCAATCTCTGAAAGATTCAACTGTATTATATATATCCAGATTCTGGAGAACTGGCTCTGCACCAACATTCCACATTAATATATTTTCTCCCGTATTTTTAGGAATATACTTCCACACTTTCGCATCATATGTGGATATACTAGGGAATGGAGGCATATTGTTAGGATGCTCTTCTGTTGTAAAATCAAGAGGTTCCGATATGACCTTAGCTCTTCCTAATTCCCCAGCCTTTAGATTGCGAGCCACTGCAATACATGTAAACTTAGCTTTTGGCCATGCGATTTGAAGTGCTCTAGTAAGTACTCCAGTTGATATGGCTACGTAGACGTGATCGGGAGGATCTATCATTGAAGCAGTGTGTATAATAGCTGCAGTAGCTAGTTCGTGCTTTAATCCAAGCGGAACGAAAAAAGCGTTATTTGAATCTGCCCATTCCTTAGCATACTTATTGAGATTTGGCATAGCTGCTATGCGCTTAAATATAGGAATAGCGCCTTGCTCAATACAACATGCCTGGTGAAGGGATATCTCCTTCGAAGCTGGCATAAACAACACTACTTTTTTATTCCATCTCTTAGCTGAATCTAGTATTGAAACTCCAGCTAATCCAGTGCGTGGTTGAGAATAGACGATAGTATCATGATTTATCTTTGACATGAGAAGATCACCAGCGCGAGCCTTAGTACCTACTATAGTATCATCTCTTAAAACTCTAACGCCGTCATGCACTGTCACTAGTGGAATTGGGTTATAAGGATTCCATCCCTCAGCCATTTCAAGATAATAGTCTCTAGCCTCTTCATAAGAGGAACCCGGCCAGATTATAGAGTCCTTATTAACGCCGTCGATAACGTGATTATCATGAGACATATGTATTTGTCCTAAGTGACCAATTTTTTGGATATACCCAATCATAGGGAATCTGTTTAGTCGTGTGCTTTATTCCATTTGTAATAGCTATGTGTTTATAGAAGAAGCACAACTTATCTTCGAGATTTAGAAACTTATGAGTATGAATAGGATTATCACTGTGATTATAGAGGTAAATCATCATGTCCATAAATTGTTGACACGACTTATTCGCCGAAATATATGATCCATCCTCTGATACTTCGTACTTTACCTTACTCATTAATGATGGACAATTAAATACTTGAGAGAGACCATCAAAGAATCCAGTACCTCCGTGAAGAAAAGAGTCGGGATCTACCCATTCGGGATGACTCATAGCTACATGTCTAGCAGCATTCTTGCACGGATACATCGCGTTGCGGAATCCTTGTTCGGTAGTGAAGTGCTTGTTCAATATCTTAGCGAACTCCATCATTGTGTATGGCCTGTTCTTACCGACCAAGACGTGACTAAGAGCTTTTGCTGCTTTTTGAGGACCGTAGAGGAGCCACTCTTCTACTTTAGTTCCCTTAGGATAATAGATCTGAAAGAGGTCAGACCTGCACGGGCGATTACCCTCATAAAAATAGTCTCTAAGGCCGGTGTTGTAACCAGCTGCCCAAGCTTTAAATGTAAGCCAGTGCTCATTAGTAAACGAGAATAAGAGACAGGCGTGAAGCACCATCTCTGGATCATTGTTCTTGGATATTTCCTCGACAAAAGGACACTCGTGCCAGTGAAGTCGGTGCGAGAACTGCTGATAGTTATCTCTTAGGAGAGAATCCTCTCGCTTGTCATATGCTCTGCAAAATTCAAAGAATTTCTGTGTTCTATCTTCCTGAGACCAATCTTTCATCCAACTCTCCGTTGGCTTTCCATTTTTTCCAATGGATGCTGTAGATAGATTAGGATACTTGATGTCATGCGTAGTATCAGTTATGAACTCAGCTAACATATTCTTTTACTCTCTTCTTATACTCTTCTACTGTAAGTCCAGCTTTCTTGATTATATAGTCATCTGATGGATGTGCAGTCATTCCGTTAAAGGTGGCAACGAGATTAAGTTCGAGCATAGCCTTTTGTCTGCCGTACGGGTGATCCTTAATCCTGCACGATGACCAGACTCCGTCGAAGTCCAGATGATTGTAGTGCGCGCCGGGTCTGACGTAGTTTTCGACCCACCTGATGAAGTCGCAACAAACGTCTTCTGCGTTGTACGGAAGGGAATTGGTGTCGGCATATATCTTCTCCATAACTCTATCTAAGAATTGATCTTGATTCATTTTTATAGTGGGTTTTGCTAGGTAAGATATGCATTCCCTAGCATTTGTCCCGTAGTAGAACATAGACTCTCTATTAACATATTGAGGATACCAATCAGCGATATCGGCTATAACTGCCGCGTATTGAAATTGGTATACTCTAAGGCCATTCTTTCTATTCCATTCAAACATGTATTCGCCAATTTCACGTAGATCTTTCCTTATATTACTCTGCTGAAGCCATTCAGCCATATCCCTAGCTAAGCGCGGCGCAAACTCAGAGAGGTAGTAGTCTCCGCCTTTCTTGTAAATAGATCCAACTGGAGGTTTAGGAAATGCAGGAAATTGATATCCTATTGATGTATAGAAAGAGCGATCATAGTTATTCAGCATGGTTACCATGTCTTCTATAGTCTTAGCATTATTCAAGACAAATAGGATTGTATTATGATAACCAGATGGCTGAGTAGCATAGTTGATGGCAGATCCACAAACACGATGCAGGATAAAAATATAGAGCCACTCTGGAAGTGAAAAATCTGCGTGCTTTCCAGTCCATGCCTTAGCTACCGTATCACGTTCCCTGGTAATTTTACCAGCTTCCATCTTCTTCCAATATGGGTGCTGCTCTGTCCATCCATAAAAACAGTCATTAATAATCTGAGAGAACCCAGCAAGTTTTCTCTCTACTACATCGTACAGTGTTACGTAGTGAAGTAAGTCATCACCCATATTAGACTTTGCATGCTCTATCATTCCATATGGTGGCTTAGTAGAAGTATTACATTTTTCCTGCTGATATGCTGCTAAATTGAAGTATCGAATAAACTCGTCATAGTATTGCGTAGTTTCAATCATTCTTATAATCCACAATTATATTTGTAGCGTCAATCACATATTTTGTATCTGCATTCATTCTAAATGCTTCTACTCCAGCCTCTTCAAACATCTTCTTTGTATTTTTATAAGAATTTTCCCAGGAAGAATTGATATCAGTAGGATGACATATGAATACGCGCTTGATACCTACTTGAATAACTCCCTTAGCGCACTCAGAACATACAGGAAGTCCATACACGTAGAGGTCTGCGCCGTCTAGACTTACTCCATTTAGTGTAGCATTGTATATGCAGTTCTGTTCTGCATGAACAACAAACTTATACTTTTCTTCTCTATTATTAAGACGCTGTTCTGTATCTTCTACGCCTCGAGGAAAGCCATTATATCCTTGTGAAAGGATCTGTCCTTTTACACCAACAGCCACGCTACCTATCTTAGTACTTGGATCTTTAGACCAAGAAGATATATGCTTTGCTAAATCGAGATATTTCATTGTCCAATTATACGACAAGGTCAAAGTGCCTTTCATACACATGAAGACTGCCGACACTCCAGTGAATGTCACCCATATCAATGTTTAAATCGCTTGATAACTTGTTTAGAACCGTTTCTTGCCATGCAAAGTCATTCTTGTAACCATACACGACGTCGTTAGATCGCATCTGTACAACACAGTGTAACTTATTATTGCGAATAAGGTACTGCACTGCATTAGTGCACATAAAATCAGATCGACCATTCTTGTTATAGTCTAGCCACATATTAGGGCGAGTATAGATCATGGTAGCACGTCGAGATTCCGGATTATGCTTGAGTTCTTCTAGTACATTGTGATACTGCTCGTAGTTGTCCGGAGACCAGATACACCAACCATAATTGGAATTAATCCAACCCTCAGAGTCAGATACTTGCTTCCAAATAGCGGGTGGACCACCTGGAATATCATTGACATTAAGAGACTGAGACTCGTACCACATAAGCTCGCGCATCACATAGTCATAGTTAACATTGCCAAAGATAGCTGGCTTATCGGCGATGAACGAAGCATTGATGATTTCAAGCATCTTAGCACCGCTCTTGTCAGTGACATACATCTCGCGTTCTTTGAGAAGTTTAAAAGAAACACGAATATCGTCGATGGAGTTTCTAGTATGCATCACTTAGCCTTTCGATTTAAGAAGTCACGAGTTGTGTCTTGGCCATCGATCTTGCCGCGAGAATATGAAACGAAGAACGAGCAATAGTTTGCTAGATCCTTTGCAGAGTCTTCGAGTGATTCAAAGTTGGGAGTATATTCTGGATCATACTGCATTGCTTCGATGACAGATCGCATGCGAAGCATCTTTGCTTGCATGATTTCAAATATGGTTAAGCAACCAGACGGATAGTAATCTGATTGCTTTATCGATGAATTTGGATTTTGATAGTCTCTAGCTTTTTTACGCTGCAAGTCTATGCATTCTTGAAGTACTCGAACAGACTCGCGATCTTGATCAGTAATATTTTCCATATCCAGGTTCCTCAAATTTTACATTGGTAAAGTAGCACTCGCCGTCTTTCATAGCAATTCTATGACTATAGTATGGATCAGCATTCTCTCTCTGTGATGGAGTCCAATAGCGTTTAAATGTCTTAGCATTAGCTACTAAGTAAAAGCCAATCTCAAAGTAATCGTCATAATCTTTTAATCTTCCTGAAACAAAGTAATCGACAATATCAGTGTTATCAAAGAAGGTCTTCAGATTTTTATGTGAATAGGAAAACCAATTTTGTGTATCGCTGTTGTTCCAACGCTTGTGTTCAAATGTATGATTTATATTATTATTTGCATCATTGTACACTACATCATATGCATAGGTATGTTTATCTCTATGATTATGTTCCTTGAGCGACATCGATAGATTTGAAGATAGTGAAGCCAACGCAAACTCGCTGGCCATATTTTTTGTATGGCTGTATACTTGAGCTCTTGTGCGCGGTGTTGCTTTAGTCTCAATGTCGCGAGAATATATCTGATCTGTTTTTTTATTTAGATACTCCATCAATTCCGGAGTTTTTTGATATCTAAAGCTTTTACCTGTTAAGATTAACTGGGCATAATCAGAGAGTGTCATCATTAGTCCTCAAAAATCTTAGAAACTAATCCGATATTATCTTCGTGAGAAGGAGCAACCCAACCGACTGGCTTAATTAGATCTGGCAAACCCAGTGGATTTGGCCTCTCTGGTTTTATTCCAGCTTTCTTTTTCATATTAGCTATTAGGACTTCGTCCCATGCTTTATAGCTATCTACTCCAAATCCATCCAAAGTACCAATGGCTACAACGCATAGATCAATCAACGCATCTACAATATCGGCTGCATTCTCTGCTGTGCGAAGTTCGCTCAGTTCTTCCTCAAGGAAAGAGATGCGAAAGCTCATGAACTTCTTGAGAGTTTCTTTATCCATATTCTCAATGATAGGATGCACATTGTAATACTCGTGCATCATGGCAATATCATGTACCCAATCTTTACTCATTAATCCACTCCGGTTGTTGGCGTTTAGTCCACTTATGCAGCTTTGATTTTCCTATCTTATAATAGTTTCTATAATTTGTACATGGTTCATTAGAAATTTTATATTCGTCTGCCATGCAAGACGGCATAGGTGTCCAGTCATAGTCTTTCAAATTCTTTGGGGGAGACTGAAGGTAGTATCCCATGTCATAACACTTATGCTTTTTTTCGTATCGATAGGTATACTCGGCCAGAAGACCATAGAAGTGGTCTACCAACCATAGATAGTTCTCCACCGCAGTACGACACCATACTGCTGATGGATGATTAATGTGTGTAGCCTGATACATTATATCATTGCGAGTATCGGTTAATATCCACGTCTTATGCTTACGATACTTTGGATTATTGAGTGTACCTGGAACTAGGCGTTGACGTTCCTGCATATTGCCATCTAGTACCCTATGAGCAGTAGAAAGTAGCTGTGCAGATTCTAAAACCATTTTAACTACGTGCTTATCTACTAATTGCTGAGCAGCAACTACGGGATCATGATCTACGTAGAAGATATTCATTTTACTTTCAACCTCTTAAATGCAATTTCTCTGTGATATCTGTTAGCTCTATTGTAGAATAGTATTCCATTAAGGTGATCCATCTCATGCTGAAATGCTCTAGCTGTAAGACCCTTAAACGTCTCCGTTCTCGTATCTCCATTAGGTAATTGAAATCTAACTCTAACTTCTTTAGGTCTTTTTATCTTAACCCACAACCCCGGATATGTTAGGCATCCTTCCTCTAATATAGTAGTTTCATTAGAGGAATTAACTATCTTAGGATTAAAGCAAACTAAATTTTCAGGAGAAGCTCTAAGTGAGAATACGCGATAAGGCAATCCTACCTGATTGGCAGCTAAACCAATGCCAGTTTTTTCATGCATTAGATTTACCATATCTATTGCCAGTTGAATAGGATCAACCGGTGGATTTAAGAAATCAAATCCATCGCACGGAGTCGTTAGTATTGGATCGTTAGATTCAATCAATTTTATCATCTGGCTCTTCCGCAGTTAAGATTACACCAGTTTTATTATCATCAAAAACCCACCAGAGTGCAGTATTTTCATTCCAACCAAGGGATTTCATCATCTCAGGTGGAAGATCTATATACAATTCACCAGTATCATCTTCTTTAATGGTAGTAAACCAGCTATTTTCCATGTATATCTCCATTGTCTAATGTAACACAGTTTTTTATATATGTACATACTTATTCAGCTATGGAACTGAAATTTTGTTTCTTTTCAAATAATATAACATTACCAAACTTGTCTCCTATTTGATCTGATTTATGACTAATAATAAAGGTGTTTGTATCAACAGTAAATTGTGTTAGAATCTTCATGAATTCTTCTATGCCACCCGAGTCGAGGGAGCTGTCAAATACCTCGTCCATTATAAGGAGATTAGTGGAGATGCTATTACGAAGCTTGGCTATGGATCTCCATGTAAAGAGAATAGCCAGATTAATTCGCATCTTTTCTCCCTCAGAGAACGAAGCGTAGCTGAACTCGTCCCTAAATCTACTCTTAATGGTCTCGTTAAATTCCTCATCAAGCTCAAATTGTACTAGAAATTCTAATGCAGCCAAGTATTTGTTAATGAATTTATTAATAATCGGTATATATTGCTTAATTATTATGGATTTAATGCCGCCATCTTTAAGTAGTGAGCTAGCAACTCCAAGTATTAGTTTGTTCTCTTCTAATTCACTTATAGTTTCGTTTATAGTATCTAGCGAATTACTAAGCTCTACTGACTTACTATCATCTTGATCATCTGAAGTTTTCTGAATAGAATTCATTTCCTCAGTTATCTGATAGATGTATTCTTTTAAAGAAGTTGACTTTGTCTGAATAACATGGGCATCCATGATCTTCTGATTAACCCGAGAATTAATGTCAAGCATATCTTTTATATCTTTCTGAACTTTTTCATATTCAGTAGATAATTTTAATAGGCCATCATTTATCTCATCTATGCTGGAATTCCTAGTAGAAATTGCTCCACACTTAAATTCTTTGTCAATTTCTTGCTTACATGTTGGACAATTATCATGATTATTAAAGAAGTCAACTTCTTTGCTAAGAACTGATAGGTTAGCCTCAATCTTGTGCTTAAGTGACTGTAACTTATTCATCTTATTTTCAAGTGATTCTAAATTACTAGTCTGAGCTGCTAGATCTATAGCTTCTTTCTGAGTATCCTTTAATTGTTGTTCTAGATCTATAATCTGAAGAGCCGTTTCCTCTATGCGCTCTTTCTTTTCAAGAATAAGTACATCATTATTATTTTGCATCTCTATCAGGTGTTCCCTGATAAGCTTTATCTTTTCCTCGATAGTTTTCTTATCACCATTTGTAATGATGATTGATTCTCTATTGTCTGCTATTTTTTCTCTGAGAAGAGTATTCATAGTAGTAAAGATCTGCAGATCCAATAAATCCTCAATGATATCCCTGCGTTGTCCAACTGGAAGCTGCATGAATGGCTGGAATGTAGCTGATCCTAGAACTACTACTTGACAGAATGATTTGTGATTGATCTTTAGGATCTGCTTTTCCAAAATTTCTTGATAGTCTTTCATTTCTGCAGATTGATTAATAAGAAGATCATTCTGATAAACTTCGAATATATTTGGTCGAAGTCCCCTAACTATCTTGTATGAATTTCCACTTACATCAAATTCTACCTCTACTACGGCATCCTTTCTAGTAATAGAATTGATGAGCTGCGGTTTATTAACTTTTCTAAATGGCTTGCTAAATAGGACAAAAGAGAGTGCATCAAGGATAGTGGATTTACCAGCTCCATTCTCACCAATAATAAGAGTGGTATTTGTCTTATTAAGCACGACTTCGGTAAAGATATTTCCAGTAGATAGGAAATTCTTCCATCGTATTATTTTAAAGATAATCATCCTATAGTCAATGCCTCATTGTAAAGATTAATGATTGTAGTTTCAAGCTTCTTCTTATTGATACCTGGAGATTTTATCTGATCTATATATTTTTTGAATATATCTACTGTTGATTCTGCCTCGCTGATAATAGTGTCATCACCTTGAGTATCTAGATTTAAGTGATCCTCAACTATCTGCAGATTAATTGGGTTAAAAGATTCTATTTTCTCTATGTACTTGTCGAACATATACGGATTAATTTTGTTCTTTACTATGACTTTAATTATCTTTCCATCATAGAGTTCTCTAGATTCACTTAAACCAACATTTCCATTGGTATCGTCATACCATAACTTTAGAAACATCTTATATGGATTCTGAATAAATTCTAATGAGCCAGTGCTAGTATCAAAAATATGAAAGCCACGAGGGTCATCATAATCAGACCACGTGAACTCAGCATGACTCCCAAGATAGCTAATGTTGCCAATAGTAGACCTATGATGATAGTGGCCGCTGCAAACTAAGTCAAACCTATCAAACAAGCTGCGATCATCACCATGAGTTGAAACACTGCCTCTAAACATCTCGAAGCCCCGTAATTCAAGATGTCCCATAACGACCTTAGATTTTGCTGTATTAATAGTATTTAAAGCTTCCTCTCTATTCTCGTCATTGATCCATGGGAGTAAGAGGATATCTACACCTCCTAGATTAATCTCAGTTGGCTTAATATATACATTGATATTGTCATAGTTACCTGATACTAATTCCTTCAGAGAATTGACTTTATTTGTATTCTTATAGAACACGTCGTGATTACCAACTATGATGTGAGTTTCTAACTTTCTATCCCATAAAGGTTCTAGGAAATCTTCCCTAAGACGCTTAGCTGTTAGAAAATTAACATACTTTCTACGATCTACCAAATCACCGAGATGAATGATCTTAGTAACTTCATTTTTATCGATGTATGGAAAAAAGACTTCTTCTAAGAATTTCTTAGTATTGTCGTGAAAATTGACATTGTCGTTTCTAATTCCCCAGTGAGTATCAGTGATAAGTGCTATCTTCATTGACGATGAGTGCTCTTCTTCTTGAGAGAAAGATTAAATGGCTTAGTATTAGAAGATGACTTTATAGCATAGTCGCAATAGTCCCTAATCGCCTCTAGACGAAGAATGTAAGTATCCCTGATATGGTCTTGATGGGCACTAATTAAATTCTCCGCACAATCTATTACTGGTTGTGGGATAAGATGTAATTTATTCTTGTCCATTTAAAATCTCCAGAGCCTTATTCATCTTGTTCTTTTTTTCTAGCTTAACTGCCTCTATCTTATTCTCAAAGTTTCTAATAATGTCATCGGAGAATTCGTTGTTATTCATAGATGCGCCGTCTAGTTGGTCCTCCATCAAGAAAGAATTCTGGTAATTCTTGTGCTTAATGTAGGACTGTTTCTTTTCAGATGTAATTCTTCTAATGAATGCATTCCAAGCAATCTGAGTAAAATATGCAAATGGATTATTAGATTTAGCTGGATCAAAGTTGTGAACAGCATGTACGCAATTTTCAATGCCGTCTGAAATCATGTCATCTCTATAGGAATAGTTCATGAAGTTTGGCTTCGTAGATAGCTTACTACATATCATCATTAGACACTCTCCCACATATCTGGGAATTTGAGGTTTTTGTTTTCCAAGACCGGATGCAATAGCGGTAGCTTCCTTATACTTTATCATTTCCTCGTAAAGCGTTTTATTATTAACGTAGTGTTTTTTTGCTCTAGGTGCCATTATTGTACCTCTAATTTTACAGGATAAATTTTATGTATAAAATTCTCTTCATTGTATATCTTTAATCTTTCTAAGAAATGATTAATAGTTGTGTTTCTACTCTTCTTCCACGTCATCTCATCGGCTATGTCGTACAGTGTAGCTATTTCCTTATTATCAGAGGTTCTAAGGCCTCTTCCTATGGACTGCAGATTTCTTACTCTAGACTTAGAAGGGCTCGCAAATATGATATTATGCAGATTCTTAATATTAATGCCAGTAGAAAATGTACCATAGCTAGCTACTATGATAGCTGAATTTTCCTTCTCAACTATCTTTCTTATTTCCTCGCGCTCTTCACCATCTACACCACCATACACAAAGAATACTGGTCTGTCTGCATCCTTAAGCATATCATATAATATCTTACCATGTTTATCTACAAATTGAAACAGTAAAAGTGTATTTCCTTTTAGAGAAAGCGCAAGATTTCTAATAAAGTTATTTCTCTCCTTACACCTAACTATCCAGTCAAGTTCTCCCTGGTAGTCAAGTGTTTTTATCAATTGTCTCACGTGATCTGGATACTGGAGAATAATTGCCTTAATAGTGAAGGCTGACAAGTGTTTCTTATCTATCAATTCAGATGTAGTTGTAACCTTCTTAACCGGGCCAAATAAGCCCTCGAGAACCATGCGATGTGTCTTAGTGCCGTCTAGAGTTCCAGTAAACCCGAACCTATACTTACACTCATCCAATTTAGCCATAATGGACTGTAGAGATTTTGCAGTAAAGAGGTGAACCTCGTCGCCGATTATAACATCAAACGATTTGAAATATTCTTTAGGAAGCTTGTATATCGACTGCCAGGTTGATATCGTAATTTGTTTATTCGAGTGTTTATCTTGTCCACTAAAAATACGGTGAGCGTGCATATCGCTCCTAAACCCATAATCACTGAAATCAGTGTAAAGCTGACTAACGAGAGAAGTAGTTGGGACAATAATAAGAGTGCGTGCATTGTAATACCTCAATAAAAGATAGATAATAAATGATTTACCAGAAGCAGTGGGTGAAAGAAGGATAGTTCTTCTGTTACGAACAGCATATACAAATGCAGCTAATTGATAATCACGTGGTTCAAGAGTTAATTCATAATCCTTTATAGCTTCTTCTGCTTCAACGAGAGAGAAGTTCTCTGCAGAAAAATCATCGATATATTCTATCTCATATCCTCTGTCTTTGCAAAACTTAGATAGATAGATATTTAGTCCACCATAAAGAAGGCAAGACATATGATTGAACAAACGAATCTTACCGTCCCATAGTTTGTTCCTATAGGCCGGCATGAACTTTGCACCTGGAACATCGAACGTGAAGTATTCCCTGAGCTCGTAAGCTATTCCCGGATCACATATTACCTTATTAAAGGTTTCATTAATCCTCTTAAGTTGAATTAATTCCATTAAGATCCTTGTGTAAATCTATTCCAGTCAATAGCGTTCTTAATTTGGAAACCGCGATTGATCAGACTCTTTATGATACTCTCAAGCATATCTACTTTCTCAGCCTGATATGAGATCTTGAGATTTGATTCTACTATGTCAGAATCCGCATCCATATACATTGGGATATCTGCCTTGAGTATTAGGCCCTTTGACGGCAATTTCCATCCCAATTCTTGGGTTTCCTTGGAAGGTCCTTGAGTATAAAACTCGTATTTATCAAGTTTAAGAACCTTAAAGTCCGCCTCCATCTTTTTTAGGCGAAGCTTCTCCGAGACATATATTTTATAGTACTTATTATGCAATTGTGGTATCTTGAGAGACTCAGAAGCCAACTCTGTCTTGTCGATCTTGCAGTCTGCCTGCCACTCTTCCAGTATCTTCTCAATATCCATACATAACTCCGCTTAACTATAGTTTATACTACTACAGTTTCATAAAAAAGTAAACTGTTATATCTTTAGAATGTCGAAAAATATGTATTTAAATGAAACGGAACATGTGATATAGTTTATAGATTCATCTATTGTAGAGAATTGCAATGATCCTAGTGATATGGGAAATGCTTCCCTAAAAGTAATCTCAAAATTTGGAACTTTAATTCCATTCAATACCATGAGAGTTATATCTGACCTTGTTCCATTTCCGGATATAATGCTATTGGAAGCTATCTGTGCATATTCAGTAAAAGACTCTGGGAATCCGAGAGACCTCATCCAATTATTAAGCTCGAGGTAATTCTGAAGATCCTCGTCTACCTTAAATACTATATTAAGATCCTCGAAGCGCAGTCTATCACCTGGAATAGGAATATTAGTAAATGGATTTGTCTGCTCTGGATATTGAAATGATAGGCTTGGAATATTTGCAGATTGACAAAAGAAGTTAAGGTGCGGCGCTCTCCTTATTTCTAAGCTAAAATTTAGCGGACTAAGGAAATTCTTATTAAGTGGTGTATTATCGAGAGCAGTCATTGTATTCTCCTGTAGCTGTACTGTAACTATTTATTAAGGCAGTATCTGCTATTATACACACTTCTGCAGGAATGTACACAAAAAAATGAGGGGAACCGAAGTCCCCCTCAATATATTCATGTACGGAAGAGTTAAATCCCTCTTCTTCTTACATGAGGTTGTTAACAGTAATACGACGATAGTAGACGTTCGTATTAAGAGTAAGAGCACCCACACCTTCAGTTATACCTTGAGCGAATGGATTTGCAACCATTCCGTAACGAGTCTTGAAGCCAATCTTTGGCTGGAAGCTAGTTGGATCAACTGCGCGAACCATTTGAAGTGGAACATATGGGCAATAGAAGAGACCAGCATCGAATGCTGAAGAACCCTTATAGCCAACAGTTAGGTAGTTACCACCGATTGCATAAGGATCGATATAGACCTTAAGACGACCGTTTAGAACACCAGCGAAAGTATTACCAGTATCATCAACCTGTAGGTTGTTTGCTGCTAGAGCTGGAGTGTAGTCTAGAACACCTGCCATCTGAAGAGCAGAAGCAACGTCTGCAGAGCAGATAACGATGTTGCCTTTACCACGACGAGTTGCCTTAGCAATAGCATTGGCTTCGCGTTCTAGCTGGAACATAAGACCCTTGAACTTTTCAACTGACCAACGACCGTTTGAGTCAGTATCTAGATCAAAGATACCTGCAGTAGTTGTGTTCTGTTGAGCACCTGGAGTAGCAGTGATGTTGATAGTACGAACAACTTCACGATTTATTTCTGCAAGAATTTCAGCTTGAAGAATATTAGTGAGCTCAGTCTCAGCATCTAGACCATGAATGGCTTTAAGATCCTGTGCGAGTTCCATTGAATATTCTGCCTTAAGAGCACGTGACTGAGCAGTAACAGTAACCTTCTCGATCGAGAAAGCCATCTGAGCGAAGTCAGTGTTGCTATAAGTGCCGAGTGCTTCTGCTTGTGCAGTTGACATTGCAGCTGCAGTGTTATAAGTGTTTGTAGCAGAAAGAGCGGTGGTAGATGTATCACCTGGGAAACCAGTGATGCTAGAGTTAACGTTCTTGTGACCACCGAATGCAACGTTAGCATCTGCATTAGGGACAGTGGAGAATGCAGTGTTAACTTCGTTGTAGAAGTTTTCCGCGCCAGTTTGGTTAGTATAACGCGAACGCATTGCGAAAATAAGACCGGTTGGACCGGTCATTGGCTGAACGCCTGCAATGTCATAAGCCATTAGATTAGGCATAGCACGACGAACTAGGGAGATCAATACTGGATCGAAGTTGTCGATGTTTGCGCCTGTAGCGTTAACAGGAATAACCGAACTTGCTACTGGTGTTTCAGTAAGAGTTTGGTACATTCCGTGAGCGCCGGATTCCATCAGAGCACGCTCTGTGTTTTCAAGTACGACCGCAGTTACAGAACGGCGGTGCATATCCTTAATTGGACTAAGATCAGCGTGCTCCAGAATTGGCGCCCACTTCTTTTGAATTTCCTCAGCTAGATACATGGTAGTCTCCTTTTTTTGGTAGGAATTATATTTTATTTATAAAAACGTTACTTTTTAATTGTTCTTGAAAGTGCCTGCACATACTTATTGACAGTTGGGTCAACAGCGCTTACAGCTACAGCAGTATCACCTTCGAAAGTTTCTTCCGTGATATTCGTAGAGGTTGTAGCCTTCTTTTCAACTCCAAAGTAATTCTCTTTAATGATCGAAAGCTTTCTTGCATAGGTTTCTAGATTGCCATCGAAATCAACGCTCTCTGCTAGAGCCTTAAACTTCTCTTGTTGCGAGAGTGCTAGGCTGCTCAGGTGAGATTCTAAGACATTATCCTTCTCAACTTCAACGAATGAATTCTTCAACTCAACATTTTCATAGACTAGCGAATCATATTTTGCTTCAAGTTCTTCGATCTTTTCAGCCATAGTTTCTAGAACATCAACCTTGTCCTGTGGGACATCGATATAATGCTCAGCAAATAAACCCTTGAGTCCATCAATAAAGTCACTGACTAATTCGTTACGGAGCGTAGATTCGACAGCAACTTCATTTTCCTTCATCCAATTCTCTACAACAAAATCGAGGTAAGTGTCTACCTTATCGGTAACATCTTCCATGATTTCTATAATTGATTCTTCGAGAGTTGTTTCAAATTCTTCCTCAAGGCGAGCTATTTCAACCATTGTTCTTGCAGAAACTGCTGCTTCAAAAATAGTTGTGATTTTCTCTTTGAATTCTTCAGATAGGTCTTGATCAATGAACATATTATCAATATCTTCTTTAATACCAAGCTTAGGCATTGGCATCTTTGTCTTAGGACCTTTACCAGTAGTGGCATCGATAGTGGCAGAATTCTTAGAAGAATTATCACCAACACCATAATCTTTATTTGGCCCGAATACTGCTTGCTGAGCGGTAAACCACTTAACGAGGTCATCTTTCTTCATAGCGTGCATGGCGCCAATGCATTGTACAATGCATTCAATCTTTGACTTAGGATCAGCAATTGAACGAGCACCAGACTTAAGAGAATCCGCGGCGGATGTTGCTTCTGAGATATCTTCTATATTTTCGTTAGACATTTAAGGTCTCCCTTCTGTTATTTGTAATTATTTATGTAATTTAGATCTTAAACGCCAGAGAATTTAGATAGTCTTCAAAAATAGCCATCTGATTTTTTTCAAGATCAGACTTACTCATCTTATGGATCATCTTCTTCGTGTTGTCTAATTTTTCTTCTAGCCATGTATCTTTTACTGGATCATAAAGCCACTCTACGTTCTCCATGATACCCATAACATATGCATCTGGAGCAGATGGATCTGCAACAATATCTGCTGCAGTTGCTAGGCGAAAATCTGGCTGAACTTCCATGACACCATCAGAACAAGGCTTTAAAGAACCTAAGCCTCTAGATGATACAGCGAGATTAGCGCCTGACGCCATTAAGCCCTTAGCTATGTTACCCATCGGTGTGTCTGTCAGTTTAGCTTTACCAATCCAATTATTGCCGTCTCTCGAGAGATCTACAATAATGTGTGATACTCTATCGAGATTAATGCTTGGACCTTGTGGATGACCTAGTTCACCGTATGCGCGATTCTTCTTAACTACCTCGCTCATGTAGCGATTAACTTCGTTTTCCATTATATGAGTAGGATAGCGACGACCGTTGCGATTCTTGATATTGGCTTGCAAAAACACACCGTGTATATAATGTACCTTATCACCAGACTCTTTAGCCTCAGTGATATATTCTAGTTCCTCGAATAGTTCTGTTATAAGCTTCATCTTAGTTCCTATACGTAATAGCTGAGCCACTAATTATTAAAGCAGTATCATCTGATCTAAATGTATCTGTCGGATCTTTCTCTAATATTATATTTTGCCCACCGGTGAGGTCTATCTGATATTTATTTAAAGCGATAGTGTGTATTTCTCCAGTTGCTGTTGTTCTAGCATCCGTTATATCAAGATTGGCACCACCAGAGGTAGCAGACAATGCAAGTGCAGAGCTATTAACGAAGCTAACATAGTAATAGGCATTAGCTGTAGTTATACCAGCAATCTTCGTATTACTAGTTGGAACTTGATAGAAGACATAGTCATTAACTGCAAATAGAGAATTTGCAGAATCTATCTTTAATACATCAGCTGTGTTAGAGAATCCAATGCTATTGGCAGAAACATTTACTCCAGCCTTATTGCAACTAATCGTACGATATGCATCTGTAAGACCACTGTGAGAAAATATAACGAGTTTATTTCCACTAAAAGAGCTCTGGCTTATAGTGTTAATAGATACGTATTGAGTTAATGGTCTAATTACAGCATCCATCTTAATTCCTGTACGCTATTGATGTGCCACGAACCAGTGTAGTACCTATATCATTTGACTCTAGAGTATCTGTAGGATTTTTTTCAACGATCAATGATTGGCCGCCAGTGATAACAACACTATAATTAGTAGTGCCATTAGCATACTTGCACGTAACTACATAACCATTAGCTGTATTGGCAGTGCAAGTTAGTCTAACTAACTTTGCATTACTATACGTATTAATATTAGCTGTATTGCAAACTACTGATACACCTAAGGGTTTAATAATTCCGCTCATTTTTTTATACCCTATCCCCGTCTTGTTTCATGCCAGGAAAAACCATTGGAGTATCCATAGGTGCCTGCTCGTCTTTTTCATTTTTGTGCTCTCCGCCGTATACTAGATAGTCATGAACAGCGTCGATATGCATCTTAGCTTGGGATATCTTTGACTGTACCCAAGCTTCTAGATCGTCTTGATCATTGAGCACGCCGATTAACTTAGAAGACTTCGCGCAGATCGCACTGAGTTCAGTCTTAGCCATCTGACCTTCCCAGTCATCATCTTCGCGGATCATATGTTCGGATGATTCACCAAAAAGCTTCTTTGCAGTTGATTGAATTTTTCTAGAAGGTATACCTTTTGCAGAATCCGTATGTTTTAAGATACTATCGCGGATATCATTTGATGCTTCGGCATGAGCATTATGACCCTTTAAGTTTCCAGCCTTTTTTGCCAAGATAGCTGCATTCACGTGTTTCTGCGCAAGTCTTTCGGCATCTTTTTCACTCATGTACTCTTCATTAACCGACTCGACTTCTTCGTTCTTTACAAACTTGATAGTTTTCTTAGTGTCTGAAATAGAAGGCTTAGTATCTAGATGACCATCCTTGTGTAATTTAGCACGTAATGTTTGAACGGATCTTACAGCAATCTTCTGCACATCGTTCATTTTCTCATCAATAACTTGTTCATCTTCTTTAATTGTCTTCATATCATAGCATTGTGCCATTCCGTGTGTCTCGCATAAAACACCTTTAGCAGAGTTATTACATTTCGTGTCCTCAACTTTTTTTGCTTCGTAGACTTTCTTGTCTTGGGGCTTTATATAACCGTGCTCAGGATTGTTCTTCTTGAGAAGAGCCCGTTTCATATTTGAAGCTGCGTAAACATCATCTCCATTTCCAACTCGATCTTCATGCTTTTCAATTTCGTGCTTGTCAGCAAAATCTTGTTCACCCCCCGAATGAGGACGAAAATCTACGCCAGGATCTTTACCCAGTGCTTGCTTACTTATTTTTGATGATTTAACACCAGCAAGAATATCTTTAAGCTGCTTCTTCATCTTCTATTTCCTCTTGTTCGAATTCTGATTCTTCCGCGTCTTCTTCTGTATCTTCTTCGTCGGGGTCTCTAAAGAGAGACTGCGCCAACTCTAATTTTCTATCATCCACAGCAGTAGCAATCTTATCTAGTATAATGGATCCAAATGTATTTTCAAAGTCAACTGCTTTCTGGTCTAGGGAAAGCTTTATTAAATCACCGACTGTATATTCTGTATCAGACATAAATTATCTCCCACTATTTATTTTTTGCTACGATTTGAACTGCTGATTTATATTTTGACTCATCCTGTAGTGACCTATTTCCCTTCTTTTTTGATAGAAGTTCTATAGTCTTTTTTGCATCCTGAACCTTCTGATTGCTCTCATCTGGTTCATCTCCAGGTCCCATATCTTGTTCGGGTGGTTGAGCTCCCTCAGTATCATTAGGATTCATTCCATCCATCGCCATCTGTTGCTGCATTGGATTTAACCAGCGCTCGTCGCCAGACTCTCTCTCCTCGTCAATCTCTTTATCCATTTTATCAATATCATCATCGCTCTGTTGAAGAACGTTCTTTCTAATCCACTCGTGAGAGTAATACTTTCCAGCATAGTCCTGCATGTTGCGCAGTATATTTATTCTATTATCAAGGATCTCTCCGTCCTTCAGTTCTGTAAAATAATTATCCTTACTAAATTGATACTTAACATTCTGTTTAATATTATTCCAATCTTCTATCGATACAATTTGCTTTAGAACCAATTGCTTTTCGAGCATGGCTGTAAATAGAGTAGCAAATTTACCGCGCAGGCGAGATATGAATCTAGCAAACTTGAGCTCGTCTCTTGTTACTTCTGTAGCTCTTCCTATCGAAAATAAAGCATCTGAGTTTAATCTGTTTACCGGAACATTGAGAGTTCCATATAACTTTTTCTGGAAATAGAGTACGTCGTCCATCTGACCAAGTGTCTGTCCACCCGGGAGAGTAGTTACTTCTGTACCTCTACCACCCTCTCTGCGAGGAAGCCAATAATCCTCGAGCATGGTCATAAATTTGCGATCGTCCCTAACTTCTCCGGATTGGCCATCATAGACCAAGCGATTCTTGTGCTTAGTCATTATGTCTTTGAGGTACTGCTCTGCCTTCATCTTAGGAAGGTTGCCGACGTCGATGTACCAAACCCTGCGTTCGGGTGCTCTCGCTAGGCGATATATGACGAGAGCATCCTCGAGAGTTCTAAGTTGGTTGAGGGGCTTAATAGCCTTATGCATGTAAGATAGAACCATAGATCCTTGAGTATCTGTTAGTCCAGATACTATGTGAAGAATTGAATCGGCGGATATCTTTAATCCAGTAGCTGCAGGGCCAGCAGTCTTATTTCCGGTATAGAATCCTCTATCATTGAAGATGTAGTACTCATTCTGTATCTTCTGGAGAACTGTCTCATTAGCCATGTCACCTCTAGAGCGAAGCTTGGATACTTCTCTAATCTTACGGATTTTTCTGGGATCTATGTATCTAACTTCCTTGATACCGGCTTTTGGATCTGCCTTGTCTATCATTATGTGATAGTAGAGTCTGCCGTCTATGTACCAGCGACGATATATGTCGTATGCGTGCTGGTTAAAATCTAGAATATTCAAGCAATTAGAAAATTCATCCCTAATTGCTTTCTTTAACTTGTCAGTAATCTCGAGATTATCAAGATTTATGGAGACTATTTCCTGCTCGTCTATAGACATAGTTTCGTTGACTATCTCATCTATAGCTGCATCCACTTCGGGATGCATGGACATCTCTCTATACTTGGTAACTAATTCTGCTTCAGTTCGAACTGTTCCATCTAAGTCAATATATGTGCCGAAACTCGAACCGGCGGCAACGACAACGGCCCCATCGTCTTGCTGTCTTGGTGTAAAAGAAACAATAGGGTCGTTTTCTAATTTTCTCTTAAATTCGAAACCAAATAATTCCATACAAGTTCTCCAAAAAAGAAAAGGGCTAAATTAAACTAGCCCCTTCCTGAAATAATAATATATCAAGAGGCCATCCAGTATTACTTATATTAAGTAGCGATAGGTAGCGTTGCTTGACCCAGATAAGGATTTGCAACTTCATTCGCTGGCAGCCAATAGTCGTATGAGAATGTTACAGTGAATGTTTCAATCTGGTTCTGTGAATCCCAATCTAGAGAGATAGCGTCTACTGTAGTTGGGAATGCTCCAATAATGTCGTATTGACGGATATTACTTCCATCTTTACCGTACTGGATAACACTCATGTCAGCCTTATATGAATTCTCATTGACTGAATAAGCGATGTCTCTCACATTCGATTCTAAGCGATTCATGGAATTTGACCACTTCTCGAACATCGCTCTAACTAGGAAGTCCTCATCGTTCATGATGGTGACTGACCAATCAGCGAATGTTCTATCTCCAGCTACCTTAACTCTACGGCCGAAGTATGGAATTTCCACATTTCCTATTGATGCAGCTGGAAGCTGTGCAGCTCTACAAGTAAATCTGAACTTATCTGCAGAGGATTGATCGGCGCCAACACCGTCCGGAATTCTAAGATATACCTCGAATAGCGCCGGACGTGCTCCACCAAGTGTTAGTCCTCTAGATTTAAAGGTACTAATATTAAAACCTGAAGCCATTTTTATTACTCCTTCTTCTTATTTATCAGAACTTGCCAACTATTTCGGAGAATTGTACGCCAGTTCTAACAGCAACGAAGTTAAGTTGGATATAATTAATCGAGCGCGCTGGCTTGATATAGATATCGCCAATAAATTTATTGCCATCAATTACCTCAGCAGTATTGTTTGTGCTATCGCACACCACTAGATAATCGGTAATACCGCGCCGACCTTGAATATCTCTTAAATATGGTTGAACCAGCGCCTTAAATTGTGCCCTAGTAAAATCATCATTGAATTCAAACAAGAAGAACTTGGCTGCTGTAGCTATAGCTTTCTCGAGAACTATAAAGAGACGACGAACATTGATATGATCGAATGCAGATGGTTTTGTCTGGAGAGTCTTGTCTCCGAATAGTACTGTACCTTGACCAGGGAAAGTAACTACAGGATTAATTCCATTCTTGTAAAGCGTATCGCGATCAGCCTTAGAAGGATTATAGCGAAGCTTGACAAGATTCTTGAGTTGACCACGATTGAATCCCGCAGGTGACCACCAAGGATCTCTCGTATTATCGGTGCGGACACATATACCAGCAATGTCACCATTCATAGGTACATAGCGATATATGTCATTGTAGCGATCGTACTGATACTTGTAACCAGTATCCATAACAGCGTATGAGCTATCATGAACAGCTCCGCGCCAATTAACTATCGAACCAGCTTCATTTCCTGGATTAGATCTTACGATCGCATCATCTGGGGAAATTAGGACTATGCAGTCTTTTCTAATCTCAGCGATATTATCAATGAGATAGTTTGCCAGTTGGAAATTACTTACAGATTGACCATTAACAGAGGTTGTTCCACCGCGTGGTTTACCTTGTAGAATGAATGAAACATCTATGCTCTCGGCTGATGCAAATAAATCATAGGCAGTAGCTAGAGTTGCTAGAGGAACAGTAGTTTCAGTATAGATCGTAGAAGCACCACTGAAAGTATAACTAGTAGTCTGTCTAGTTGAATTAGAAAGACTTGCAGCTAGAGCAGAAGTAGAATATGTCTCGTCATTTATCCACCAAATGTATTTTGAACCCTGGTTGATAACTGTCTTGTAATAGTTACTTGCGCCTGAAATGGTAGAAGCATCTATTGCTCTAGACATATTAGTGAAAGCTTCAAGAATAGTTCCAGGAGTTCCAGTAATTGCACCGTTATTATCAACTACAACAACATGAATCTCATCTACTACAGTGGGGTTGGTGGAAGTTGACTGATAATCAGTGGTTCCTGGAACAGTTCCTATTGCTGTGGAATATTCCCATTGACGCGTCGTAGTATTATTGATTGTTCCACTAGTAGTGAAGTTAGTTGACAATCTATAAGGAGAAGTGAATGTTAGAGTACCAGTCGACACGAGAGAATCAGCTGATACTGATCCTTTTGCAGAAACCTGCAGAAGTTGAGTTCCAATTGATGCGTTACCTACAGTTATGTAGTCACCAACTTTAATTTTACTAAAGTAATTGGCTGCGTATGTATTGGCCTGAAGAACTGTTCCGGAACCACCCGGTGTAACAGTCAGCGTACTAGTAGAAGAACCGATTGTGATCGATAGATTTGCAATAACATCCAGAGCAAGCGAGCTAGCTAGGCCATTAGCATATAGAGTTGACGAGTAATCTGCTGCGGTGTCACAAACAGAAACCTTTAGAGAATTGCCCACCACACCTGGGTTCTTTGCCATCCAGTGCATTGTGGTATCTGAGGGGAATGGAGTAGATTGACTAACAGTCTTATTCTCGTAATCTGTAATATTGCTAATAGTTGGATTGGAAGTACTAATACTTCCTACATTGGCATATGCACTGTATGAATCAGCTACACGAACTACATAAAGACTATTTCCGTATGATAGAAAGTTTGCTGCGGTGAACCAGGTTTCTGCATTATTTGCAGTTGGATATCCGAATGTTGATATTAGTTTTGTCTCATTGTCGATGAGTATACGCTCTCCGATTGGACCTGAATTGAATACACCTGCAATAGCACCGGTTGTGGTAGCTACTGCTGGAACAATAGAGGTTAAGTCAATCTCGGTAACGTTTACGCCAGGGCTAAGTTGAAATGGCATCTTTATCTCCTTCCATGGAAAAAGGCTTTATGTTAATTCTTATTATTTATAAAATTTGAGATTCAAAAAGCCAGTTTCCATTAGGACCATCTTTAATGATGGATTCTAAGTCATCACCGTCGTCGATATATCCAAATGGCGATAAGTCTTCCATAATATCTTCTTCAGTTCTTTCTCTTAATTTCATAAGTGTATTTATGTTAGTATATTCTTTGAAATATTGCTGCTCTGAAAGCCAGGCAAAAAGGACTAATCCCATGGTCAAGTCATCGTGGCATCCTGACTCAGCTTCATAGCTATTATTGTGCTTTGAAAATGTGGATAATTCTCTAATTGTATTGACATCATTAATAATGAGTTGATTTTGCTCTACCAATAACTTTAGGATAGAGCATCCTATGGCTTTCACCGTCTTTGTAGTTCTAATACCTTTATCTATATTTGATCCGAAGCCAGAGGTTATTCTTTTGCCACTTCTCCCAGCTGACTCAGTAAATAGGACATTGTCATATTCAAAATCTGCATGTAGAGAATGAGCTACCTGTTCTCCAATATCGTTTATTTCTACTAGGACTGCAGCATTATTATACCTCTTAGCGATTTGAAATATATAGTCACTATAATCTATGGGAGTAATGAAGTTATTTCTATAGACGCAAACTTGATTATACGGCATACTGCTGACGTCAATGACGCTAAATGCTGAGTAGTCTAATCCTTTCCCCCTGGACACGTCGCATATTATAGCATAAGATCTATTTTGTGTAGGAGCTACAAACATACTTAATCCATCTTTTTCATAGATCGGTTGCTTGAAGACCAATTCTTTTAATTTCCAACCTGCTATGAGAGTGCCCGAACTTCCCATAAACTCAACACAATATTCTTGGTCAAATTTCTCTGTATCAAAGTTCATTGCAGATAAAGTATCTAACTTCCACTGTTCATTTCTACCTGGAACATCTTGCCACATAACTTTAATTGGATTGTAGCCATTCTTATTGTTATTAGCATTTTCCCAAGTAGAGTAGAAGTGATTTAATCCATTTGGAGTAGATACGAGAATGATCTTAGACTCTGTACCAGACGAGATAGTAGGATATACTGATGTAAAAAATTCATCCCAATTCTCGATGAATGCAGCTTCGTCAATGAATAGAAGATTTATAGAATAACCACGAATGGCATCCGATGATGTTGCAGATGCTATAACTCTTGAATCGTTTTCAAGGACAAAAGATCCCTTATTCCATTCCTTAATTCCTTGCTGCAGCCACTTAGGGAGATGCTGATAGGCAAGCTGAATTCTTCCGAGAATTTCTCTAGCAGTATCACCTTTATTTGCAAGTAGAGCAACTGTTTTTTCACCATGAAATATAATATACCAGAGAATAAATGCGCATGTAGTAGTAGACTTGCCTGCTTGACGAGCAGTAGCAATAACAGTAAATCTATTATCAAACATGGACTTTAACATCTCTTTCTGATAATCATAGAGAGTAAAGTTTATCAATCCCTTATCGACATTGATAATCTTCATGTATTTTTCTGTAAAATACACTGGATCCTCAGAGCACTTTAAGTACTCTGTAACCATGTCGGGAGTAAATTCTATCGTTTGATTAGAGCGCTTTATGAGAGAATTGCCGTTGTAACTCTTAATCAGTTCTGGCATTTTTCATGTTCTCTATAGCTTTTTGGAGATCTGCAGTAGATCCAACAAAAAGATTATTGGTAACGCTCTTAGCTTGATCATTGTGAGGTTCATCTACAGCTTGGATTTCCCTAACTTTTTTCTGTAAATCCAATAGATCTTTATTAGCTGTCAGCATGGTATTAAAGAGATTAGCCAGGACCTCGAATGCCCTGGGGTGTTGGCTTGAATCGGCTATCTGAGATAGCTTCTCTATAGCAAATGATCCACTCTGTATTATTTCATGAATATTGGATCTGGCTATGTTAAAATCCGCCATTGCACTGTCGTCATGAGCCTTATTAGTTATTTCTTTCACTTGATCAAAACTGCTAGGTGTTAGATTTAGTGCTTTTCCTAGCGAGTCATTATTACTATTCATTATGCTGTATTTCCAGTAAGAGGTTCCGTAGTATATTGGATATAGCCAAAATCACTAGTTGCAGTAATTAGATTTGGATTTATAGAATTTTGTATAGTAGATGTAGGCTGTCCATTGGCAGTTAATCCAGGTTGGGTAGTTGTGTATGCCACTGCATCAGTGTTTCCTATAGAATTTTGTATCGAATCTTCTGGGTTAGGAGCGTAGAGTACAGTATTAGCAAACTTAATAATAGCAGCTTTTCTAACTGGACCATAAAAATAACCCTTCATGGTAAAATCTAGAGTCCATATTATTGCCTGTCTCTCATTGAAGCCACCTGAATATGAGTCTTCCTGATATATAGAATTTAATATTACTGGAATATCGAGAGTTATATCCATTTCAGGTATAAGGTGAATAGTCGTAGTCCAGTCTGGTGTAAAATAAGGGAGAATTTGCTCTATTATCTTAGTGCCATCCTCTGCGTTCTTAACATAGACGTAAAGTCTAAATCCTATATTATAGGCTACAGGATTGTATTGGTACTTTAACTTGTTTGGGTCGGTATCACTAGCAGCTGCTCTTCTTATAGTATTGAGCTTTCTATTTCCATCATATGTAAAGTTGGTAGTTTCAAATGCCATTACTGGAAGTGGAAGAACACTACTCAGTCTCGTTTGATCAGGATCCATCACTACTCTTGCAAGCATTTTTTCCTTCGGCGAGTAAGTGATAGGAACTTTAATAAATTTTAGAATGGTTCCAGTAGAATTAGTTCTAGTTATAACAATGTCATCGAATAGCGTTCCAAATAAAGTTACATATTTTCTTATCGTAGAAAAATAAAATGCCTGACGAAACATTAGACTATCCCTTCACTAAATGGATCCTTGGCAGTAAAGTCTATGAAAGCATTAGATCCAGTAGGATAGTTATTGGATCCCTCTTTTAGTACCTTATCCACTGTTCCAGGAATATTGAAGTCGGCGTAGGCTTCCATGACGATGTAGTTTCCATCTTCGTCAACGAGGTAATCAGCCCCTTCAGTTTGGATTGCCCAATCGAGAATATCCGTCGAGAACTGTATCTGAATAGCATCGATCTCAGTAATGCCGGTATTGAATACCTCATTTCCATATTCGAACAACTCGCATGTCATCTCCCAAGTTTGGAGCTTATTCAATTGATAGAACATCTCAAACTTATTAACGTTTTTTATCTGAAAGACTTTTCCATTCAATGGAAAATATATGATGTCACCTTCTAAAGGCCTAATTGTATTCGTGTAGATACTAATTTCATCATTGTATATTTTCTGAGACATAGAGAAAACGACTCTATCCCTGATTTCTAAGCCAAACTTAGACATGAAACTACCGTCGCCGGAGAATCCGTCTACTGACTTTATATACATTTCTACTGAGAATGCTTGCTGATAGCTAGACCTATCATCTGCACCATACATTGGATCAAAGTTACCTAAAGAGCGAGGGCAATAAAACATTTCTTGACCATAAATTCTAATAGACTCTATGATCAAGTCTTCTAATAACCTCTGTTCCTGACTAGTTGAGAAGTTACTAAAGTAAAAATTGGTACCCATATCAACCTATCATATCAGAAACTGGAAGAGAATATGTGTATATCATCTCAGTCTCTAATTGCTTTCTCTCTTCTGTACCCTCATCATATATCTGCTGTCCATTGAAGGTTAGTCCACCTGGCAACTGCATTCCGCTATACTTCTTTAGATTAGATCCCCACTGCTGCTTAATAAGAGCCGCTGCATATCTCTGAAGCCACCTGTCACCCCATACATTTGTATACACCGCTGGATCTACTACCTGATAAGCCTCTACTATTATGAAGTCGCCATCCTTCATTCTACTCCAGTCGGCATCGATGTGAAGTCTATTAGTATGTCTATTGTACCTAATCGGTTGCTGACCTACTAGCATCTGTTCTAGGAATTGGATATGAGTAAGAGCCATATAATAGGGGACCATACTGACGGAAGTTAGTGTATACAGATCATTCAATGCAATCTGGTATCTTATATTAAATAGATTATTTGTGTTGAGGCTTTGCCCTATAGGAAATATACCAACTGCGCCTATAATATTTTCAGGCATAGTTATGTACTTATTTGTCCTATCTTGTGTAGTAATCTGATACCTGTAGTATGTCTTATCACTACCATCGAAGTGATAGTCCCAATAATAGCGAATCGCTTCGTCAACACGATCGTCTATCTGATCAGAGTCGACATTGATTTCTATCACCGGTTTACCGAGTCTGCGAAGGCAGAATTCTATGAATAAGTTTCTAGAAGTAGGTACTGACATCTATATCCTCTTTTTAATATTTATCTACTCAGATGTAGTGCTACTGAACCCTTTGGAACTAATACTGATGCCTTAGAGTTCTTAAAGACCTTAGCATAGTTAAATTGGCCTAAACTTTTTTCATTATTAATGACTATTAAACCCTCTGCACAGAATATGATATTTTCTTTGCCTTCTTCACCTTCTATCATAACTGATTTAGTGCTTCCTGGAATAAGCTTGACGTCGAAAAATTTATCTACAGGAAATGGATTAATGCAGACCCACGTAGCTCCGTTTTGTCCGGCCATGTAGCTGTAAGGCTTTTTATAAAATTCTCTAAGGTCATTGACTTCTCTTGGGCCTGATTTTCTAACAGCCTTCCCATCTTCATCATAGAGTTCACCACCACCCTCTAGAGTATATATTATCTGGCTAAATTTTGTATTATTTGAAGTATCTTCCATGGTATATGTATAGGTGTCATTTTCAGTTATATGCCCCCTACAAAGAGCAAAACCCTTACATAAAACCAAACTGCCTATTAACTTCATAGTATGACCTCTAATTCGTCTGATATAGTTGGAATTATTGGCTGATTGAATACAAGTAGATCTGCCACATTGTATTCATATTTCTTGCCTATTAATCCCTTAAAACTCTTTATTTTATCGATATTACTGGCATATGATATATCATTAAATTTACTCTTAATAGCATAAACATTATTTTGAGCTATTTTTTTAATTATGTCTTCAGCTTTATCATCTTCATCGAGCTTTGCAACTTGATATGCCATATTATCAAGTTCAACATTAGTACCAGATATCGTTCCGGTAATCTTAACGATTACGGAGTGACTGTCATCCTCATACCTAACTATCTCAATATTTAATTTATCTTGTTCCATAGTATTCTTCTCCGTAAGAATTAGCCGCTTCGAATTTGGCCGCCTTTAGTACCTGCATGATTTATAAATGTTATGTAGGCTGATCCATCTAGATAATATCCAGGTTGACCTCCTGCAACTGCACCAGAACCTCCTGCTACTCCGATATTACCACCTTTGCCGCTAGAACCACCAACACTAGATTGCGCACCACCACCAGTTGTTCTAGTCCCATCCTGTCCACCGGCAGCATTGCCTAACCCGGCACCACCTTGACCAACAACAAAGCCCGCTCCTCCGCCTCCAGCAGCGCCATAGAAATTATTTCTAACTTTATTATTGTTTGTGAGTGTAAAATACCCTTCCCCGCCGCCTCCGCCTCCACCACCTCCATAGATTTCGCCGACATTATCTATCGTTCCCTTCCAACCACTTGGTCCCCGGATCTTGATTGCTGTACCGCCAATAGCTCCTAAAGTTGGGTTTGCGGTAGCTAAATTACCCGGATCGCCGCCTTTTCCGCCAGCACCAGATATAATACCATTGTTTATTATAACGGCATCGTCTGTCGGTTGAAACCCCTCTATGTTTATTGCTGGAGTGCTGGTATTTGGAGCGCCGAGAATTACTCCGCTATTAATTATTACGGTAAAAGTAGTAGCTCCAGATCTATAATTAGTACCCATTCTCGAAATAGCATTAATGCCGCTAGAGTCGTCGTTAGTAACAGTAAAGAGGGCTAACTGCCTTCTCATCCTATTCATGTTGACGCTGTCTCCCGATGTTGGAATATTAGGAGAAGTGAGATATTGAAACTTATAGAACCTATATATGTCTGCATCACCAAAGCTCAGCACTCCAGTTTGACCCAAACCAGTTCTGATTTGACTCATGCTAATCTGGGATTTATCGGCTAGGGTTTCAGCTGGTATAAATGATGATGTTATAGTCATTACTTACTCTTCTTTAGTTCGTCTACTTCTGCCTTTAGTTCCTTAATAGCCTCAATCAGAAGTGGCACTAATTTCTCGTACTGGACAGTCAAGTAACCCTGACCGGACTTACTAATACCATTTTCTCCCTCATCGAATGGAGCCGGTCTAATTGCCTCGGGTAGAACATCAAATACTTCCTGAGCTATAACGCCGACTCTCAGCGTCTTAGTATCCTCGAACCCAAAGCTCTGCGCAACTTCGTTGTGCCTGTACTTGATACCATTCAACTTAGAGACTGATTCGAGGGCATTAGTTATAGGAGCAATGTCCTTCTTTAGACGCTTGTCAGAGAAGAATGCCGTGATGTCGTTGGTAGCTCTAATGGATCCCGCAGTACTGCTAGCTGTAGTACCTACTCCAAGTGCACCCACCTTCATTGGTCCTAGAGCAGCTCCAGCAGACCAACCTCCCACAGCTATTTGATTGTCAGTATCTAAGCCAAAGTAGGTACCATATGACGACGGTCTATGAAACGACATGAAGGCACCGCTGGTTGTACATGCAATACCTCCGCCACCCACGCCCTGAAGCCTCAGGCCACCGAATGCGCTTCCACCTACCAAAATAGGAGAATCCTGACGACCTTCAACAGTCACTAGTCCAGTGAAGGTACCGCCGGTTAGAGGAGCATACGATACAGCATCCGTAAGGACATTTTGTCCATTGAGAAGAAGTCCTGCACCTGGCATAACATACTGTGTTCCGTTGTATGATAAGGACCTTGTAGTGCCCTGGCCGAGATTGATTGTTCCCTGAGATGCAGATCCAGTAGTGTATACTGTTATTGGAGCAGTGAAAGTAGTAGCGCTAAATGTAGGTGTAGCTATTGTATTGACGCTCTGATTAAGTGGATACGTATAGATATTATTTGCTAGTCCACTAAATGAGGATGAATTAGTGTAGGCATTTACGGTAGTATTTCCTATAGTAAGTGCAACACCGCCGCCGATGGTTTTAATAGTAGCGAACTGGCTGTAGTCAGCTTCGAAGTAGTGTTTAAGGCTGCCGGTCTGATTGCCTCCGGCATCATTAATCCCAATGACTGGAGTACCCGCTATAGCATGTACTTTAGTAGCGAAGAGCTGGAATGATGTAGCTGATGTATCTGCAACTCCTGGAACAATACCACCCACAAAATAATTAGCATTATTTGTTAGTCCACCTATTACTTGGCCAGTGTCAGTCCAATATTTTACTAGATCTCCTGCTACGATGGGCAAGTCCCCATAATATGGCCCATATGAGCCGTTAATAGCTAGACTGATTTTATCAGATCCAGCTGATATATTAGTTGGAATTAAATAGGTGGGTTGATTCTCAACACTAATATTATTAGCAGAGATAAGATTGGCGTTCATCACAGTTGGGTTTATAGTAGATGACCATGCAGTCTTTGAACCGTCGGACACTAGGATCTGGTTAATTGTTCCCTGAGATCCATTGATATTAATAGCGCTAGTAGTTCCACCGATGTAGATATTTCCTGAAACAGCGATATCTCCACCGATATCTAAGCTGCGAGCTGGAGCAACTGTATTAATGCCGACATTTCCGTATACGTAGAGAGCATCGCCCTTTCTAGTAGTCGCTGCTGGAGGAGGAGCGCCAATACCTACTCCACTCATACCGACATGGAACTGTCTCCAAGTAGCACTAGCATCACCAGTATTTGCAGATACAGTGGATATGAATCTATATCTATCCCATGCAGCAGTAGTACCATATGATGCCAGAGGCTGATACAATATGGTATTATTTGCTAGTAGTGTAGGATCAATAGCAAGGTCACTTTGGAATCTACCAGCTGGAGCATTATTAGCTAGACCAACTCTACCACTAGCTACTGAATATACAGCGGTTCCTATAGTAGCGGTGTTAGTTCCAACTGTCAGGCTGGTAGCTGTCAGCGTACTAGTTCCAGATACATTTTGCACACTCACTGATCCGGAAGCAGTAGTGGTTGAATTACCTATAGTTAGTCCAGTTGCAGTTATGGAATTATTGATGAGTGAATTTGCAACCCATATGGATGATGTAGTGGCAGCGACATTGTCTCCGACTCTAAAGCCAACTAAATAGAAATTATTAGTTGCCGGAAAGTATGCATTTGCACCTATAGTAACACTCGAAGCTCCGCCGCCGGATTGAATGTATCCTGATGCAGCGACACCACCGAGATAACTAGCGTTATTTGCAGTGATATTCGGTTGAGACTCGGTGGTGAGAGTTCCACTTATTTGATTTGCGCTGACTTGCCAAAGAGAAGTAGCATTTCCGAGAAGTAGGTTGTTCGTTGAAGGTGTAATGGCCAGATTTGATTGCCAGCTATTTGACGTGTGATTGTATTTCCAAGTAGCTGCCTTACCGTCGATCGTGATACCTGCACCGTCTGCTGCAGCATTACTCACAACTCCCTTAGCAAGGGTAATGTTTAAGTCCTCAACATCGAGAGTTGCAGTCGACATAGTAACACTATCACCGAGAACAGTTAGGTTACCTATGACTGTTAGATTACCACCTACATTGACTTCATTGAGTGTATTGATGGTTCCTACATTAGCGGCACCAATAGTAGTGATAGTAGCAACGTTAGCTCTCATGCCACCAGCTTCGATGACACTAGTATTAACTACTAAGACATTTGCGTATGGCGAAGAGAGATAGTTCTTAACGCTAAATGCAGCGTTAACCGATAGATTTGCTGCGAGAACAAACGCTGAAGTGGTATTAACGATATTAGCTGGTATGCGCGCATAAGGTAGTGTACCTGTATTGATGTTGGTAGCACTAGTATAATATGAAGCTAATTGTCCATTTAGATACGTTGTATTATTTGCTGCTCCGGAGAATGTCGTTGAATTGATAGTGGCATTGATAGTGGCATTGCCAATCGTTATTACAGTATTATTGGCTATCACTGCATTGGCAGAGCGACTTCCTACTACGATACCAGAGCCAAATACTGTATTTGTACTGGTAAAATTAATATTTCCTGCAACTGTAAAGTTTCCAACCGTATTAACTACAGCGGTGCTAAGTCTTGCATCTGGCAAAGTTCCAGTCGACATATTTGTAGCATCTGTATAATACGAGGCTATTTGATTATTCAATTTTGTTGAATTGGCAGATGTTCCGGTGAACGATGAGCCAGTGAGTATCCCAACGACCGCGGAATTTGAGATCGTTACGTTAGCTTCAGTAATTACTGTATTTACAGTGGAATTGCCAAAATATATGGCTGTAGAGTTTGCGGCAAATGCAGTATTAACTACTATGCCATTTTTTACTACGAAATCTTTATCTGACATGAGGTTCCCTTTCCCCGAATGTGGTAGTGCTTTATACTATTTATACATCTCAACCAATTAGAATGGAAGGTCTTTTATGGTAGTAGGTGGGGTTATAGCAACATTTATTGCATCGGATATAGCACTCTCATAGTATGAAATGTTAGCAAAGGTATCAACCCATCCATTAAATATTTCTTTGGTAAGATTACTATATGTAATAAATGATGCAGCATCTGGAGAAGAGACGTCTACCTTAAACCCAACTGGGATACTAATGCCGCTATCTGAATCGGTACCGGTAACATTACAATAGAAAGACTTAACTACATCCTCTAGCTCACCTTCAGTGGTAACTGCAACTTGTGAGTATTCTCTTGTATAAGTAATGTTCATGTTAGACTCCTATTGCTTGCCATGTACAAAGATTTGTTGCTGCAACTGCCTGTGAGCTCCTCACTTGCAACACTGTCGCATTAGCACCTGCAGCGAATCCATAAAAGCCAGTTAGACCAGAGGTTACATGCCAATTATATATGGTCGTAAATGCTGTAGTAAATGTAACATTGCCAACAGATGCATTAGCTAGTACGTTACCCCACTGCATCAATAACCCATTTGGCAAACGAGAATATCCATTATTAGCTACAATAGATGAAGTACCGAGAGTATGTGTATTGGTACTGACTGTTAGTATAGTGTCTATTGTAGCATTGCCAAAGACTCTTGTACCGCTTAATAAATTTGCCATGTATGCTTTCCTAGTGAATAATTATTTATGTTAATTACTTTATTTGTCTTAAATACCGGTATATTCGTCAAGTACACCTGTGATTTGAAATTTGCCGTTTGATGATACTCGTTGAACTGCAAAACCAGATCCAGCATAGTTATATGTAGTGAAAGGTGCAGTATTTGAGTTTACTGCAACGCTTCCTGTTCTAGTAATTGTAGCTCCAATTGAACTACTGTCTACGATTTTGTTAGATCTGCAAGTCAACAATTTTGTATTGGTTATAGCCGTAAGTGGTTTAGTTGGTGGTGTAAAGTTAGCAGTATATATAGCTGTTCCATTTACTATACGGAGATTAGATATATAACCCGTAAAATATCCTGTAGCAAAAGCTCTTGAATCTCCCACCTGTCCTATAACCATATCTTGTGCGACCGAACCATAGTCATTTGCATCAGTATAGGTTGAACCTGCTTGTACTCCATTTACATAAAGTTTGGTTGATCCTGACGATCTTACCAATGCTATATGATACCATGTATTGAGAGAAGCAAGAGTGGTTGTAATTTGATTAGCGTTACTAACCATGTAAGCTAACGTTCCACTAACTAAAAATAATCTTGGTTTTACTTGACTTGCTGCACCAACTTGTCTGAAATCTATAAAAGTACCATTATTATTGGTCCATGCTGTTGGATGTATCCAACATTCTACTGTAAAATCTCCTGTACCCAAAGCAAATCCTGCATTACTAGCAACAGTTAAGTAATCAGCAGTACCATTAAAAGAGTAATTGTAGAAGCCATCTAATGTTAGTGGTGTTTGTGGTGATGATGTTACTGTGCCAACTTTAGTGAGTGTTGCAGAATTTGTGCTAGTATCTAATATGTTATTAACAGATGTGTTTGGTGGGTTCAACAAAAATTGAGTATTGGTAACTGCATTTGGTGGTTGAATTGGTGGAGTAAATGCAGCAGTATATAATGCAGTTCCTTTAAGTATTCGTACATTACAAATATTTCCAGAAAAAAATTGGTTTACTGCCCTAGAATTACCAACTACTAAAACATCTGTTTGGGTGAAATCTGTAGTAATCGCAGTAGCAGAAGTTGCTTCTAATGCACCGTTTAGATACAGTTTAATATTGCCTGATGCAACGCCGCTCCTTACAAGCGCAAAATGATGCCAACGATTAGTAGTTATAGTAGTAGTGCCAGTCAATGCAGTTGCTGTATATGATGCCGCCAATACGTTAGCAGCTGTTACACGAACTTCCCATCCTGTTGAACCAGTACCTTTTGCAACAAGACCTCTAACCGCACTAAGAGCATTAAGATAAAACCATCCTTCTACAGTAAAATCACCGGTGCTTAATCGTAGGTTAACGCTATCTGGTGCGGTAATATAACCACTAGTCCCATCAAATAGCAAACTTCCCATTGCTGCTGGGTTATTTGTTACCTCATCATATGTGCCAGAAATTTGCAAAGTTCCGTTGGAGTTTAATCTTTGAACTGCTGAGTTAGTTGTGGTAGAAGTAAACGGTGTCACGGAGCTTGATGTAGGTGTTCCAACTTTAGTAACGGTAGCAGCAACTGTACTAGTATCTAAAAAAGCATCCGAAGATATAAAGGGTGTATTCAATAGTAATGCAGTATTAGTTACTGCTGTTAATGGATTACCCGGTCGTGTAAAGTTACCTGTATATATAGCTGTTCCATTTACTATACGGAGATTAGATATATAACCGCCCCAATACCACCTTGTATTA
>Ga0208974_1000071_pt1 | contig 43665 bp, 63 predicted proteins | sample GreLakmeER15MSRF_FD_187699 | JGI IMG/M metagenome (GOLD analysis project Ga0208974, IMG submission 187699) | Freshwater lentic microbial communities from great Laurentian Lakes, MI, USA - Great Lakes metaG ER15MSRF (SPAdes) | ecosystem: Environmental > Aquatic > Freshwater > Lake | place: Great... | reverse complement strand
TGGGAACAAGAACAACAAGAAATATTTGTCATTGAGTTAGTAAGTGGAGGGGTTGCTATTGTGTTTATATCTACGATTTTTGGATGGCTAATGTGGCAACTGCAAAACTTATCTGGTGGGTTTTAATTGGAGTAATGCTCTGTATTATCGTAGGTGCAACATCAATGGCTTATGTAGAGACACTCTATATGAAAGCACAACTGAAAAAAGAGATGAAAGAATTACGTAAGTTGAAACAAGAACTGAAAGAATCCAAATGAAGTATTTATTGGTGCTGATGCTTTTAGTTGGTTGTGATGACCACTATAGGTATTATTGTCAAGATCCAAAGAACTTCTCTGCTAAGAGATGCCAACGTCCTGATTGTTTATTTACCCAAGATTGTCCTGATTACCTTGTAGCACCTGTACTGGAGAAACAAATTGTCCAACCTACCCAAGTTCCATCCCAATCGGCTTCTGACGCAAGAGGAAATTGAAGTACGAGTCTGGGCTTCTGTAGTCCTGCTTGTTACTCTTATCCTTGCTGGCATAGTTATTTTTATGCTGTATAGCTTAGCTTTTGTAGTCCAGCCTATCAAGAGCATGGCTCCAATTGATCAAGCATTTGCCAAGATGTTGAACGATATTGTGCTGCTCATTGTTGGTGGCATTGGTGGTGTGATGTCTCGCAAGGGTGTACAAGCTGTTGCTGACAAGATCTCTCCTCCAGTTATTACTCCTGCACCTGTGACTCCTACTCCTGTTACTAGTAACTCTAGTGCTTTACCTGTATGGGTTAACCCTCCTCTTGATGAAGAGTGGAGAGCACCTCCTCCTCCTACAACAGCTCCAGACTTTATTGATCCTTCTAAGGAAGAGATTGCACATGAGAGAGCTGCTGCTAGGGGTGAGACATGATTAATCCTTGGGTCATACTAGCTGTTATGTTTGCTCTTGGTGGGTTCTATGGCTATGGACACCATAAGGGTTGGGCTGAACGTGACCAAGAGATGCAGTCTGAGATTGCTGCTAAGAATGAAGAGGCTCGTACTAAAGAACAAGAGTTAACCAAGCAGATTAATGACCAATCAAACAAACTTCAGGAGGCTAACAATGCCATTACTCAGAAACAAACTGATATTACTAAGCTTATTCGCTCTGGTAGCTTGCGCCTCCAAGCCTCCACAAGTTGCGTACAAAACAGTCCAAGTGCCACCCCTTCCAGCGGAAGTGGGGACACCCAGGGAAGCGAATCTGACAGACAGACTCTTGAAGCTATTGCAGCCATCGCCAGTCAAGGGGACAGGAACACCCAACAACTCAACGCCTGTATCGCAGCCTACAACAAAGTAATGGAGACTGTAAATGGTCAACGCTGAACAACTACATAGATTGGGTATCGGTCCTCAATGGGTTGATGCTCTCAATGAAACCTTTCAGAGGTTTAACATTGTTACTAATAACCAGAAGGCTATGTTCATAGGACAGTGCTCCCATGAGTGTGGTAACTTTAGATTGCTAGAAGAGAACCTTAACTACAAGGCTGCTACGCTAATGAGACTGTGGCCTAAGCGGTTTCCTACTATGGAGAAAGCCAATGAGTATGCGGGAAATCCTAAGAAGATCGCAAATATGGTCTATTCTTCTCGCATGGGTAACCGTGACGAAAATTCTGGTGACGGTTTTCGTTTCCGTGGTCGCGGAATTATTCAGCTCACTGGGCATAGTGGGTACTTTCACGCTGGTAAAGCGTTGGGTATGGACTTTGTTGCTAACCCTGATCTTGTTTCTACTCCCCAGTATGCTGCTCTCACAGGTGGATGGTTTTGGTCTACCCACAACCTCAATGCTCCAGCGGATGCCCTTGACTACATTAAATGTACCAAGATAATCAATGGTGGAACTATCGGTCTAGATGACCGAATCAAACACGTTCAATTAGCTTTGTCAGTCTTCTAGATTAATGAGGTAGATGGCAGTAAAAATTATTATGCCTACACAAATACCTATGCCTAGTAGAACAAAGAGAGTTAGTAAGACATCCATTACTTAGACTCTAGTTCCTTAACCCTGGCTGCTAGAACTCTAACTGCTTCAGTTAGTATGGCTACTTCAGCTATCAGTTGAGCTTCTTTAGATGGGTTACGGATGATCTCTTGTTTGATCCTAGACATTCGTTCTATGTCATTGAAGGCTTCTTCCTCTTCAATGGTACTAGTAACAAGTCTATGTGGCACTGATATACCTATGTGTCGTGTCATGTGTTCTTCTCCTTGAGTTTGGCTTCAATGCCTCTGAAAAATTCACGCCAAAAACTATCGGTCGGGTCTGATGCTTCCATTTTTTCAGCGCAATCTGCAATTTCCTCATCCGTCAGTCCAACCCATGTGCGCTGTGGTGCAGCACCTAACAAGTACAAGACTGTCTCTTTGCTATCTTGCGTCAACAGCCAACGAACAACGTCAGCCGTTGAGTGTCCGTCATTAATTGTGAAACTGCCGTCAGGGTTTTGTTTAATTTCGGTTTTGATTTCGCTCACGTCGTTTCCTTCACGCAGTTCGTCAAGTGTGAGGCAATGCAAATCCACAGCCTTTTGGTATTCTTCTTTCCAATCAGGCGTGTAATCCAAGCCAATTTCGTTCTCGTTCATTTCTCTATTTCCTTAATGTTGTGGAAGGCTTCAATTGCGTTGACTATTTTTCTGCCTTGTTTTGATACAGGGCCAGCGCCGCCATTGAGTCCAAAGTAATAACGCAAAGTTTCATCGGCCAAAATCTGTTTATCTGTCAGAGGCTTGCGCTTTGGAGTTGTTGAACATGGTTCATCGCACAAAGATTGACAAGGCTCGTTTCCAATTGGGCAGTAATCTGGCCTCATGCGTCTCTCCCTGTCTGATCCATCATCACCGTTCTTGCCAGCGCCTCGCACGTTGGGCAGGGTGGTGGTATGGTGTAGAGAGCAACAGGCTTATATGCGCTTGATGGTTTCTTCCATCGGAAATACTTGTGACCTACTGCGTTTTCACACAAATACGCCACAGGCTCTTGCTCTGGTTGTGCCAAGGCTTCTTTGATGGCGGTGATGGCGTATGCGGCTCCACTATCTTTTTCATGCGGCCCATATTCTTCAACGTAATCTTCCAACGCCTCAAGCGCCAGTTCTAATGCTTGTCTCATGGCATCGCCCGTATGATATTAGCTGCTACTTTGTAGTAGTTGCTTAGTTTGTCTCTAGCATGTAGGTCATCTAAGACTAGACAACACTCTTCTTTCTGCCACTCAGCTCCCATTTCCCAAGCATTAGTCGCCAAGGTGACAGCATTCTCGTCTACTCCTGCACTACGTAGCAGGGTAATCATCTCTTGTTTCTTCATTGGAGCTTCTTATAAGGTGAGTTGTTCTGCCACAAAGTTGTTGGCTTGGGTAAGTACCTGTCTGTAGGGTGTGGAACATCATCAGGTACTTCAACACACATCCATACAGCTGCAAACTGACCACGCCTGGGTACATCCCAGCGATCTATGTAGACACCATAGATGTTATTCATAGTCTTCTGGATACTCTTGTAGGTAGAGCCTAGCTGCTGAGCTATCTGAGAAGTTGTTAACCCATCACTGGAGTTTAAAAGCAACACTCTTATTTTGTCGTGCCTAGATTCCTTCATTACTATTTGCCTTTGCTAGGTAGGTTGTTAGTCGTTTGATCCTGTCAAGGTGGTATTCCACCATTCTCTTGGAGTAGTCTTGGGCGGTAAGCATATTGAGAAGCTCACGCTTTGCACCTTCTAGTTCTTTTATAGCCATTTCTTCAGCAGTTGGAGCACGGAGTGATTCCACTAGAGCATAAAAGATGTTCTTAGTAACGTTATTTATACTGTTGGATGTCATCTTGATCATCGGCATAGCTTTGAATGTCATCATCTTCGTCTTCCTCACATAGGTTGCAACCTGGGTGGTCAGGGTCACTACAATTTGGGTGTGCTCTTAGTACTGCACGAGATCTATTTTCATAGAAAGTTCTAGCTCTTAGTTCTGTGTGTTCTGAATTGTCTGGATCGTATTTCATTTGTGTCTCCAATATAAATCATGTGATTTTTGATTTGTACTTCTTGTGATCCATAGCTCCTGGTCTAGCAGCTTGCATGGTGTCACCATCTCCAGTTTTGTATGTCTCTCTATCAAAAGCACTATTACTAGGGAAAGTACCTATTTCAAAAGAAGCTTCAGTAGTTGATTTGATTTCATCTAAGTACTCAAGAGGAGACTTTATGTTCATGTTCTTCTCATGCTTTTGCCAACGAGTTTTAACCTCATTGATTATTTCTTTGTTTTTATTTACTTCTTCTAGTGAGATTTTCATATTGCCTCCACTCTAAATCCATCTTCAAAACCCACAATCTTTAGCTTGCCCTTGTGGATACCATACAGCATCACTGCCATAGCAGTATTGTGTTTTTTCAAATCGTTAGTTAGTTGGAAGTTGAAGTAAGCTAAGCCTAGGTTCAATACTATCAACGTAGCCTCTAATACAGTTAGTTCAATCATAAGTTCCTTATTATGTAATCTTGCCAATGTGCTGTGTCTGAGAACAGACAAGCATTTAGTTCATTTTTAGCTGCCCAGTCTAGGTAGGTGGTGCTACTCTTTTTAGACAGTCCTTGGTTGCGCTGTAGCACGTAAAGGATAGTGATCTCTGGGTGCTGCTGCTTGATGAGCACAGCCTTCTTTCTGTCTGATCCAGTCCATAGACCTTTGGTTTCTATGTAGACGTTATTAGTAACAGTGAAGTCAGGTGTATAGGTGTGGTTGCTTGATGGGATAACGTACTTGATCTTGTCTTGTTCGTACCCTAGCTTCCACCCTTTTGCTTCACATGCCGCTTGAAATCTAGACTCTAAGCCACTGCGATACCCCGATGGGTTATGTCGTTTAGGTCTTGGCATTGAGCCTCTCTTCACGTACCTTCATAAAGTTATCTGCCCATGCAAAGGAAGTCTCTATGACATTAACTGAGGTTATCTCTCCCTCACTAATCATTTTTAAGACAGCATCTTTGCTGCCTAGCTCTGAGAGCATTGCTACAGCTACATACTCTCGCATAGTCATGTGCTGCATGTTTACGTCTTTAATCATGTTGTTCCTGTGTGATTGGTGGTTCCCAACTGTCGTTGGGTTTCTGCCATATGTATAGCAGTTTCATGTTGAGGTGAAAGCGTTCATCATCGCTATAGAGTTCACGGCACTTGTCGTACCACTCTTCAGGCAACAGCTCGTCTAGTGCTCGCTCTGCCTTTACTGGACCAATGCCAGCTACGCCAATGATGTTGTCACTACGATCTCCTACAAGACTTTGCATGTACAAGAACTTTAAGCCTTGATCTGGAGTTACCTCTTGAAAGACTTTCTTTACAAAGTTGTAATGCTTACCTGGGATCTGTAATAAATCTTTGTCTATGCTACAGATAACTGTTGTTCCAGCTTCTTTGTCCTGTTGTATGCCCATCTCATCATCTGCTTCGTAGCCGTTACAGACGATTGCTTTGTGCTGTGTTACTAGGAACTGTCGTACTGCTTCCCAGTGTGTTGGTCGCTCGTCTGGTCTGTTAGCTTTGTAGCTGGGTGCTATCTCCCTACGGAAGTTACCACCACCTGTTAGGTAAACGCTGTAAGACGTAGCTCCTGTGTCAGCCAAGATGTCTTGAATCATTTGGTCAGCTCTTGCTTGAGCTATCCATTGCTCATCTTCATTAGCTGATGCTGCTCCACGATAGACAACAATATCTCCGTCAATTAGTGCTCTCATTTATATCTTTCTAAAAAAAATGGGAGCGTATTGCTACGCCCCCTAAGATCACTCAACGGCAGATTCTGCTTCAGCTTCTGCTAAGTCTAAATCACCTGCTGTGTAAGCTTCGAACTTACGTGCAAGAGAAATAACAAAGTCCAGATTGCTTCCTTCTAACTCAAAAGGCTTGCCACCACGAGCAGCAATGTACATATCAGTAGCACGAGCTAGTGCGTTCTGACGAACAATTGCACGATCTCCATGTAGAGGAGGGATTGGAAACACTTTAGCTGCATACCCGCTACCTGTTGTTCTAGGCACTGCGGTTGCAGTGTTACTAGTAGCAGCTGGTGCTGGTGTTCCAGCTCCTTTACGGAGAACGTTTACTTCTTTGGTTTCAAGACCATAAGGACTTGTGTTGCCATCAAACTCTACCTCATCTCCCACACTTGCGTTAGGGTTCTTAAAGCCACATCTAAGCCATGTGCCATTAATTTTTAAAGAGAAAGTAGGTTTATTGCCGTACTTGGTGTTTACGTCTTTTGTAGAGATAGCCTCTACGATGCCTGTCATCATTGTCATTTTATAACTCTTTCATATCAAACCAATTTTTACCGATTGATGCTCCTGCATTGAGCTTCAGAGCCAACGGCACTTTAAATCTTTCCTCAAAGTATTTGTGCGTGTCTTTGAGTATTCCTGTTACCTCCCTTATAAAACCATCCGCAGCATCACCTTGGACATCAAACATAATAGAGTCGTGAACAGTGTTAACCATCTTCACGTTATCTCTGCCTTCTATACATCTGAAGATAACTCCCAACATCATTGGGACAATATCGCCAGTTGCTAGACCTTGGATTGGGTAGTTCTTCAATTCAGTTGGACTGAAATTGTAGGTTCTTGTAGACCAACTACTGTCGTTGAAATATTCCTTAAACAAAAACTTACGTCCTGTCTCAGTGTTTAAAACAAACGTTTTTACTTTCTCTCGAAACCCATCATCATCTAGTTCGTAGGTAGACTTGCTTTCTACCTCTTCTGCAAACTTAGTGTGCCATGTTGCTACGTCTGGATAGCGTGTGTAGAACACATCTACAAACTTCTTAGCTTCTTCAAAGCTGCATCCTGCTTGTTTAGCAATGGCTTTAGCACCAGCACCATAGATCAGTTGAAATGTTCTTGCCTTGAATGGTTTACGTTCCTCCTTTGTTGGTGGTCTACCAAACATACCTTCGTACAAAGCACTGTGTATATCAATGCCACCTGATATATCCTTGATGAGTTGTTTGTCTCTAGTAACATGTGCTAGAGCTACAACTTCTAGTTGGTTGAAGTCAACCTCAACAATCACACCATCATTAAACCTTGAATTAAAGATTTGTTTGATAGGGTTGTTGCTAATGTTTTGTAAATTAGGATTGGTTGATGACAAGCGACCTGTGACAGTTGCTGTGTGATTCAACTTACCATGTATGAAGTCGCCTATAACGTGCTTGCTAAGCCCTTGTACATAGGTTGAGAGCTGCTTTGATAGCTCACGATACTCCAGTAGTTTCTCAACGATCTTGATGGCTTCTGGATCAAACGTATGCTTGAGCATGTCATTCAATACAGAGTCATCTACTGAGATCTGTCCTGTCTTAGCAGACACTTTGTCTGGGTCTGGTGTATACCTAATGAATGGCTTTACATCTATGGTTTTATCCATGAGCTTGTACTTAGTCTTACCATTCTTGTATAGACCAACTTCTTCTTTCACACGTATCTTCTTCTTACCTCCAAAGAAAAACTGTGACCATTGTTTAGGACTGTTGATGTCTTCGATTGCGTGTTTGACAGACAACTCTTCCAAGTCAAGTTTGCATTCAACATACATGTTGACAACTTCTACTGTGTACTCATCAAGGTTTGCTTTGTCAATGTGCAAACCATTGAACTGCATCTCTGTTGTTGCATGGAGTGCTTCCATCTGAGAGAGTATGAGTGGTAGCTGATCTTGTTCTATCGCTCGTTTGTATTGCACCATTGCAATCTGTACAGTGTTCTGTACATCTTGCTCTAGGTATGGGATTAGTTCTTCAGGTGGAATCTTGTCAGAGCCAAGACCAGCCTGAAAGTATTTCTTGACTCCATCATCTTTGGTAGGTAAGCCATACTTGACTGACAATTCATCAAGACTTGAGAACTTAGTTTGCTGAGCACTTAAGATGTACTCTGCTAACTGTGTATCCCAAATCTTACGTCTTTGTAGTTCATACTGTAGGTCAGTGCTAGTCTTGTAGAGATACATCAAATCAAAAGATAAGTTGTGTCCACAGATAAAAGCATCTGGTCTTTGTACTCGTAGTAAGTACTCAAACTTATCTTGGTCATACGTAGTGAATGTATTGGTTACATCACTGCTGCCACATAGTCCAAAGGCTATAGCTCTGTTGTCTGGGTGCATAGGATGAGCTAGTCCTACGTCATCATTGCCATTGAGCGTTGTCTCAACGTCAATAGCTATAAATGTTTTGGTCATGGTTTTCCAAAAGCTTTCTTAAAGGTGTTACTCGTATCTAGCCCTGATGGGATCGATGGTTACTAGAAATTGTCCGTGTCTATCTGACTCGACTTGTTTGCCTCCTCCTCCTGGTAGTTTGTTCTTAGGAACATTGATGGTACGTATCATTTCTTCTTCGGGACTCTGTGGTTCTTTGTACTTGCCAATTGTTATCACTACGTCTGCTTCACCTGGTTTGTCAGTCTTGGAGCCACGCAGTGCATCCAAGCCTATGAATGGTGGGTCTTTCATTTCTACTGCTGACGCAGACAATTGTGATGCTGCAATAACTGGACCATACGATCTTGCAAGTTCTCTTGCCCACTTGTATATCTTGCCTAGCTTAAGATCCTCACGCTCATCTGACTTGAAGCCATCAACCTTGTCGAGTTGGTCAAAGATGATTAGTCCTGGGTTAACTTCTCTGAACAGTGTCTCTAGATCACGCATGTTGTTCATGTCCTTAGTAACACGGATCTTGTCTTTGTTGCCACCCATCAATGCTGCGTAGTCAACCATTGCTTTCTTGGAGTCAGCAATGATTGTTTTGCTTTCTATCCCTAGTGCTGCTTGAACAATCCTAAAGAATACAACTGATGATTCCTCTTCGTTGTTGACCCACACAACTGGTCTGTCCTTCGGTAACTGCTGTGCTAGGTAGCTCACCTCACTCGCTAGGAATGTAGTCTTACCTACCTCTACACGAGCAGCGACAATAACAAAATTCCCAATACGTAGAGGCCCAAGAGAACGATTGAGTGCATCCAGTCTCCACTCATAACCAGAGCTAGTGATCCTGTCAGCAATAGCAGACAAGTCAGCAGATACAAATAACTCATCTTTTTCTATGTACCTTTCTACATCTTTGAGTGCGTTGGTTGCTAGTATGTGTACATGCTCCAAGTCACTAGAGCCTTCTTTGACTTTCTCGCATTCCTCCATGATCAAAGCCAAGTAGTCTAGCTCAATGAGAGTTTTGACAACTTCTTCATGTGCATGGTGTGGAACAAACGCTCTTGCTTTAGTAAGCATCATGCGTAGCTTCACAATGGAATCGTCTGTAAGACGCTTACTCTGATCTGCTATTAGGAATGCAGTGAATGAGTCCCAAGCAAACTCTGTAACTGAGGGAAATGTTTTGTAGTACTTGTCCATCCCGTCAAGGATGGTGTTGGTTTCTTTCATAACTACATGCGGCTTGATGTACCGCCTGTACTTTGAGAGGTTCTCTTTGCTCTTAGCGCAAAGGTATAGAACGTCATAGTCCATCTGTTCTCGCTTTCATCATTGCGTCTGCTAGTTGATAGGCTTTGCTTGCCATGTCTTCAAAACTTTTGACGTTCCATGAACTACCCATGAAACCTTGCATAGCCTTAGCCGCAAAGTAATCACGCAAGGTCATGCCTGTTTTGTCTTCACCAAAAGCCTCAAGACCTATTGGAAATGCTGGTATATCTTTCATCTACTTCCTTTAAATTAGTATACTCACAAGCTCTGCTGGTGTGCATTCTTTTGGTTCTTTATCTATACCAAACATAGCTAGTTTGGTTTCAGTTGGTAAGAAGTGTTGTAGTTTCTTAAATGCTTTAGTTGTTCCCTCCATTCCTGCTTCATCTGGATCTAGCCAAATACATACTGTGTCGAACTCAAGCTCATAGATTTGAGCTAGTGTTCTATCCGAGATAGATGTTCTTAGTAACGCTACAGAGCTGAGCTTTGTGTTCTTGTGTACTCTGTATGCACTGAGGTAATCTTCACAAAGCACCAACGTTTTACCGCTGCTATGAAACCAGCTTGCATCTCCTTTGGAGTTGCTGTTGGTGTAATACGTGATGTACTTTGGTTCTGCTTTGAGATTGCGTATCTGCCAGCCTATCGGCTGCTGCTCTGGGTTGTAGAGGGTCAAGGCTACTTTGTGCCTTTCCCCTTCTATGCCGTTGAAGTTGCTGTCTTCTGCGTTGCAGAAGTTGCTGCGTAGCCACACCGTACCTTCGGTACTGAGTGCCGCTAGACGCGGCTTTGTGGCTGCTGTAGTTGTTGTTGCTTTCTTGTTCACCCAGGTAGACAATCTGTCTTGGGATAGTCCGTCTGAAGCAAAGCCAGACTCCGTGCAATGGTGGCAATACGCCACCAATCCTTTCTCTGTACGCTTAATATACAACCTACGCTTAGTGTCATCACCAGCTGAGCATCCAGTGTGGTTCACATGGATCTGCTGTCCCATGTTATTAGGAGCATTTGCTAGGATTAGTTTTTTATCAATCATTTATTTCTTTAAAGCACAAAATAGATAGCCTTCCCATTACAGGAAGACTATGTGGTTTTATGTTTTAGTTTTCGGAGGTTCCATATACCTTAGCAAAAAGCTCGCCAGCAACTTTACGTTGCGTGTCGTTCAATTTGTTGAGGTATACAAGTGTGAATGCTGACTTAAGAGTAGCACCGACACTTACTTTTCTACAGATACCAAACAAGGTACGTGGTGAAACAGTCAAACTGAATTGACCTGATTTATATCCCTGACGGATAAGATTTGCTAATTTGACAAGTTCCTTAGCTGCTTTACCAGTGACTGTTGTTGGGAACTTGGTTGTAATGATCTTCTCTTCCACTGCTGCTGGTAGATAGTCAACGAATACTGCTGTACCAAACCTATCAAGAGTTGCTGAGTTCTGTACGTTAGTACCTGCATGAGCACCTGTGTCATCACCTTGACCTTGTGTGTTACCAATAGCAACAAGCCTAAAGTCCTTGTGAGGAATGATCTGCTTGTCCTTGGTACTACCTGGCATCTCCTTCAAGAAAAGCTTGCCATCGTCCTCTAAGAGCCACTGTAGACCCATTGAGATCTCTGGAGGAGTTACATCCCACTCATCCCATGCAAAGACAGCACCATACTTGACTGCTTCTGTTGCTGCACCATCTACCCAGATTGTTGAACCATCCTTAGCTGTTAGCTGACCAAAGATCATTGAGGAATCCATATCCCCAGTGCAATTAACCCGAACAAAAGGACGATAAGTACGAGCACACAACTGCTCAATAAGACTAGATTTACCAGCGCCTGTAGGACCGTAGCAAAGTACTTTCTCATTTAACTCCCATGCTTGAAGAATGTCAGATGCAAGTTTTGGATCAATGACATAGGTTGAATTGATACTAGGAACAAATGCAGCTATACGCTCATCCCAATCAGATTCTTGGAATACAGTGATTCCAAAATCGTGGTCAACTGGCTGACCGATAACCTCAGAGAGGTAGACTTGATTAGGTTTAAGACCTGTTGTAGGTGATCCTGCCATGAGTTCTTTTACTGTGTCACATTCTGTGATTGTTTCATGTGAAACATCTTCTGTTGATGTTTCTATTACTTTCCACTTCGGTGGCTTACGTTTGTCAAGAGCTTCTTTCAAAGCTTTCTTAACAAGGTCTTCCACCTTCGGTGACGCTTTTAATGGTGTCATTTAAGAATTTTCCTTTCTATTAACTCAATCAACTTGCTTGGTATTTCATTTGGTTCTCTGACAACACTGTTAGCTTTGTAGTAGTACGTGACTGCATCACTACACAAACCTAATCCGTATATGTCAACAGACTTCGATGCTTCTATCTCTTTGATTACTTTCTCTGTGAACTGTTCTAGGCCACTTGATGACTTAGATGCTGCTGGAGAACCATCAGACATCACAATCAATAGCTTCTTCTTCTCTTTGCGCTTGTTCAAACGATCATAAGCCCACAAGATATTCTCACCATCGGGGTTACCAACCATAAACCCACTACTGAGAGCGAAATATTCTTTAAGGCTATCATCGTTTACCCTTAGATCATTGAAGCCTTTGTATACAAACATCAATGGTTTAGGTTCTGAGAATCCTGCACTAGCATCAGTGAAGCCAAGTATCTCAAGAGGTATGTTGAGTGTTGAACAAACTTCATTAACAAGCAATGTAGAAGCCAAAGCGTTTAGCACTTTGTCTCCACCCATTGAACCAGACATGTCTACCAATACTGTGATAGCAGCATCCAGTGTCTTGTTATCTATCTTGTTCTTAAACACACGTTCATTGAAACCTGGTGCATTGAAACAAATACGAGACAGTCGAGACTGATCTAGTTTTCCTTTCTTAACACCGTACTGAGTCTGTGACTTAGCTCTGATCTGAATGAGTCTACGTACCTGCTGTGCAAAGTTCTCTTGTGATACAAGGTTTGGAGTTATCCGTTTCTCATACTCTTGCAAGAAATTTCTTCTGTAACTACTAGCCTCAAAGTATTTGTCTTCACCTTTTCTACGTGGGTAATCAACAACAATAAACTCTGAGTAGTCAGTCATGTCCCACTCACCTCTAGAACCAGTTGGTGCAAAGTTAACACCTGTCTTGCTCATCTCTGAGCCTTCATCAGGCATTGACATTGAGAATGTTTCTATCTCTTCAGGTGTGAGAATAATGTCTATGACTTTGTACTCTGTAGCTGGTGCTACTTCACCTTCACCATCAGACTTACTAGCTTCAGCAGCCTCACCAGTTCCTTCTTGATCTGCTTTCTCTGTGGTTGTTCCTTCCATCTTGCCTTCACCACTGCTACCTTCTTTGGGTTTAGTTGGTATTGGTAGTTCTTTAGGACACGCATCACCCAGTTCTTTGAGGATGTCTTCTGCTAGTTTGTATGTAGCTTCAGTGCCTATCTTTTTATCCAGTATCGAATGACAATGAACAAGACGATCAGAAAAGTTATTAAGAACATCCATTACCTTTTTATTGGGAGTTGTTGATAATGCAGCAAGTCCAATCTTTGGAAAACTAGCTGCTGTTAGATCAGACTCCCAACACATCAAGGCTACAGTGAGTTTTGCAATGGCTGATGTATTCTTACTAGCACGAACAAGGATTTGTTCTACCAGCATTGAACTACAGTCATCCCAGTTCTCTCTGAAACCCTGATATTCCTTGGCTTCTATGACATTGATACGGGAATCTTCCATGAAGTTCCATACAAACATCAAGATGCCTTTAGGATTAAGGTCTTTATTCTTAAGAACTTCAAAGCTGCTGAAGCGATCATGTGCAACCTCGTGGTCAACAGATGCCATCAGCTGCTGTAGTTCTAAGTCAGTGGTTTTATGAGTAATCCTAGGTAGATAGATGGTCTTACCATCATGCCTAGGCTCATTAGCGTCTTCAAATACTATAGATATACCAGCCCTACCTGCACTAGCTCTAATGTATTTCTGAACTTCGATAGCTTTTGTAAGCATTAGGCAAACAACATTTTCTTAACTTCAGCATGGATAGTCTTAGCATCAAGATGCCCTGGGATTTCCATGAGAAGCTTCAGAACTTTATCAATGTACTCTTGGTTAGTGACCTCTTCTTTGTCAGGTTTAGCTTCCTTGATCTTGTTCTGAAGATAAGTCTTACCGCAATAGCTGCCGTTATCATCAACTAAGCTGATACTGAGCTTCATAGCAGTATGGATAACTGATTTAGCAGATCGCCAAGGTCCAGGCATAGACGATATTTCAAAGTCTTTTTTGATCAGCTTCTCAGTGTCTTTCAATTCCTTTGTGAAGGTGTCTACAGTGCTATGCGTATACGCAACCTGTATCATCTTCTCAAAGGTGCTAGTAGCTGAAGCATCTGAAACTAACGATTCAGTTGCAGCAGCATACAGAGGGGAGGAAGTTATTTCCACTTGATTCTCCACAGTTACGGCAAGATTGCCACCATAGCAAGCTCGTTAGAACTTGCTACAGAAGTAAACTTATTCTTCTTCATGTAGCCCACGACTGATGTACTCTTCTTTGAGCTGATCTTCAGTCATATCTTTATATCCAGTTACACCATTCATAGCTGTATGTTCAACATAGTTTTTTAAATCTTCTATGTTTGACCAGTTACTAACATCATCATTTAACAGCTTGTCAATAAGTTCTTGTCTAGTTAACTCAATAACAGGAACATCAAATCCAAACTGTTCTTGGATCTCTTCAGGTGCTTGACCAGTGCTATAAGTTGTATCAGTACCATTCTCAAACACACCACAGAATCCCATACCTGGTTCGTAGTAGTAGTTTGTAATGTCAAAGCCCATAGCCACTAGTTTGAAACAAGCAGCCTCTGGTGGTGACCAAGCAGAGTTGTATCTAACTGTGAACTCAGCTTGGTTCTCGTTGTATGGAGCGTTGTCCTCATCTTTGTGATAGCCAATGTCCCACTTAGTACCCCACTCATTTGTAGAAAAGGCATACCAGTCTATGTATCCGTGCTGAGCTTTGTTTATGACCTGTTGTGATACTAGTAACACTTGTTCAGGATTGTCATCAGCTCCAACACGACCTGAAACAATCTTTAGATCATTCGGAATAGGAATAAATTCACTTAAGAATTGTCCAGACATCCAAGCATCTCGTGCTCGTTTAACCATCAAGGGATCTTGATGTTTAATAGTCATTTTGTTTTCACACCAGTTAGGCATGGTCTATCTCCAAAGTTTGTTGAGTAAGTTGGGACACTAGAGTGTCTTCAGTACTGGCAAAAGGGTCGGGGATAATAACCTCAACCAGTACATCGTCATAGTCATTTGTTTCTATCGCCCAGTACTTAGTAATCGTCATTCTCTATCGACCCGTCATAGAACCAATCAAGGTAAGCATGAATGCCGTTACGAAACATATGACCATGTATGTGTGTCTCTTCAACTAACGCTGGCTCTTCCAAACCAGCATCTTCCAATGAGATCATCTCTACCTTGCCACTGTCTTCCCATTGCATCTCATCAACTAAATCTAACTGTTTATCTAAATTCATAGCTAACTCCTATTGAATGAAACAAAGGGCGAAGCCGATCTGCCCCCGCTCAAGGCGGGCAGTCGGCAAGTCCCGCTTATCTATCCAAGCGAAGGCTAAGCAAGCAAGTGCCAACGTAGTTGGCGCACAGCTTGCCAGACTGAGCGTTGTTATTGAGCAGCTGACCATTTGTTGTACTCATCCAGTTGTTCTTGGATAAGGATGGATTGGTCTTGTGGATACAAACTGCTGAAAGGAACAAAGTGATACTCCTCACAGCAAGTCATCTTGTCATTCTTAGGCTCAGTGCAATAGACACAGTACTTGGTGTCTGATTGCATGAACTCTTGACGTATCTCTGATTCAAAGTTCTTCATCTTGGTCATGGTGTAGTTCTCTTAGGATTGAGTTGGGTCAATAGACTACGGTCAGTGACAAGCATGTAGTTACTCTTGTTCATTGGAACAACAGTGTGCTTAACTTGTCTAGCAATCTCTTCACCACAAGAAGCACATGTTGGACGCAAAGCTCTAGCTCTTTGTGGTTCAACACGCACTGCATAGCAGTGAGTACATATAGGTAAATAGCGTTCATTCATAGGTTACCTTTCAATAGATAGTTCTATCTGCATCCCATTTATCAGCGACATAACGGGTTGATATGAATTTGTTATTAGGAACATTGCCAGGCTCATCCAGTGAGCTTATGAGTTCAGACCACTGCTCTTTAGTTAGAACATCCAGTCTGTCTTTCAAAGCCTCGGTCAATTTGTAATGAGAGAGAGAGTGCTCTACACAACGGCATCCATGAAACCATTCAGCATCAGTGATCCCATCAGTCATAGGTCTGACAACAACGTTGCCATCAAAATGTATAGCGTGATACATCATGTGATTACCAGAGGTAGATTACAAATGGGACTGTTACAGCTGCTGCAAAAGCAAAACATGCCAACAGGTCTTTCAATATACCTACAACATCCCATTTTTCTTGAAAGATGTGAGTTACATCGTGTTTGTCATAGTCATTACGCATAGCGATCTCCAAGAGTTGTGAACAAAAAAAAAGGTAGTAGATTGAACTACTACCTTTGATTTAAGGTTAAGCACGAGCGAGTGCATCAGCCTTGAGTTGAGTACGCAATGTCTTGAGAGCATTGAGTGCGTCACGTGTCTCGTTTTGACGAGGATTGTCGTATTTCTCCATACTCCAGAGAGCGTTAGAGAGTAACTGCTGTGCCAAATAGATCTGCAAACCTGCTGGTTTGTGCTCTACGAGACTGTTGAAAGCGTTGAAATCGAATTTACTTTGAGACATTTTGTTTCCTTTGTTTCGTTGATAAAGCGAGGGGGTTTTCATCCCCCTCACAAAAGAGGGGGTGAAAACTTCCGAGCCAACGGAACCCAGTCCGACCCGCGAACACCACACAACTACCCCACGCTTGACACATGACAGGTTCCGCTTTAGCGGGTTCTGGCGTGGGGCATGCTACGCAGTAGCCAAGGCCAACCACAGACTGCGGGGCGGACGCAGTAGGAATCACAATGTCACACAGTCAATTCTTCAACGCATTCGACTCACGAGTGGCACTAACCAGCCTACAAACCTATACCAAACAATGGCTGTTATGTAGGTTTGAAAAGGAACTAGAACAACAACTGTGGGGGTAGATAAGTTGTTGATGTATAAGGTTGCTCAATAAAGAGGCATATTGCCTATAAAAGAGGCATATTGCTTAATATTTAAGCATACTGCCTATTAATTAAGCAGTTGATACTCGTTATGCTGGTTAGCCTAGGTTTAGTAGGTAGTAGAGGGGTAGGAGGGGCAAATATATTTTTATATATTATTACTTATGGCAACTTATAACGCTGCTGTAGTCTTTTAAACAAGAGGGGGTTGTTAACTAAACATGCTCGTTCTTACAGAACTCGCATCAAACCTTCTATATAGCTGTTATATACCTGAACCTAAGAAAGAAAAGAGTAAAAGAAAGAAGCACTCAGTGTCCTGTTTTACAAAATAGCTGTCAAGTCCATAGAAAGTATTCAATCAATCCTTTGTTGTCACATACGTGACAATGTACATATTCCATGGGAGTAGGCTTCCTACAAATAGGATGATATAGTGCAGTCCAATGCAGAAAGGAGCCTTATGGCTACAGCTAAAAAATCAAGTGGTAAGAGCACTGGTGGAAAGAGTCCAGCTTGGCAACGTAAAGAAGGTAAGTCTCCTTCAGGTGGATTGAATGCTAAAGGTAGAGCTTCTTACAATGCTGCTAACCCTGGTAAGCCAGGTCTAAAAGCTCCTCAACCTGAAGGTGGTTCTAGAAGAGATTCTTTCTGTGCTCGTATGGGTGGTATGAAGAAGAAACTCACCTCTGCTAAGACAGCTAAAGATCCTAACAGCAGAATCAATAAAGCCCTTCGTGCTTGGAAGTGTTGATATATGGCAACTAAATCTAAATCTACTGTCAATGCTGCTGGCAACTACACAAAGCCTAGTCTTCGTAAGAAGATTGTTAGCCAAGTAAAAGCTGCTGCTACCCAAGGAACTAAAGCTGGACAATGGTCAGCTCGTAAAGCTCAGCTTGTTGCTAAGAAGTACAAGGCAGCAGGTGGAGGATACAAAGATTGAAAGCTCCTCAAAAATCCCTAAAAGACTGGAGTGACCAGAAATGGCGCACTAAGTCGGGTAAACCCTCATCTAAAACTGGAGAAAGATACTTGCCTGAGAAGGCAATTAATTCTTTAACTTCTGCTGAATACGCAGCTACAACCAAAGCTAAGCGTAAAGGTAAGGCGGCTGGTAAACAATTCGTTGCTCAGCCAAAGAGTATTGCAAAGAAAACTGCGGGGTTTAGATAATGGCTAAAGAAAACTGGATTGCTAAAGCTACTAAGAACAAAGGTGGTCTTCATCGTAGTCTTGGTATACCTCTAGGTACAAAGATACCAGGTCCCAAAATATCTGCTGCTGTTAAAAAGGGTGGGAAAGTTGGTAGACAAGCAAAATTAGCACAAACCCTAGCTAAAATGCGTAAATAATAGGCAGTTATGCGTAGAAAAACATCTCACGATAAGCGGTATAAGAAGTCTCATTGGACTCAAAACCAAAAACTACAAGCTGTTAGTACCTATCTTATGCTTGGTAACATGGCTGAGACAGCTGTTGTTACGGGTATACCCCTAGCTACCTTAAAGATCTGGAAAGTAACTGATTGGTTTAAGGAATATAGCCTTCAACTCCAGTCTGAAGACGTACAACAGATGGATTCCAACCTCAAAAGGGTTATAACCAAAGCTCTTAAGGCTACAGAGGACAGATTAGACCTAGGTGACGCTCAGTTTGACCAGAAAACTGGAGAGATTATCCGTATTCCAGTTAAAGCTCACGTAGCTTTGAAGATTTCTACAGAGTTAATGACCAAACAGCAGAAGCTTTACGAAAATCCTATCAAGGAAGAAGTAGAAAGAACGATTGATGATCGTTTATTAAAGCTTTCTGAGGAGTTTGCTAGGTTTGCTACTATGAAAAAGAATACTATAGATGTAGAGGCAAGAGTAATTGAGCAAACTTAACGCTGAAGTTATGGAAGGGTTTGTTAACTCTGTTCTTAGAAAGAACTTTGATAAACCAGCCCCTACCCCTCAGTTCCACAAAGAGATATGGGAGCTTGTTACTAGTAACAATAAGCAAGTAGCCATAGCTGCTCCTCGTTATCATGCTAAATCTACGGCTGTAACCCATGCCTATACCTTAGCTTCAGTTTTATTCAGAGAATCTCGCTATGTCCTTATCGTTAGTGACACAGTTACCCAAGCAGTTCAATTCCTTGGGGACATCAAAAAAGAACTACTCGACAATGATGACTTACGCTCCCTATTCTCAGTATCCTCATTCCCTAAAGATACCGAAGACGATCTTATTGTCGAAATGGAAGATGGATATACCTTCCGTGTCCAAGCCAAAGGTTCAGAACAAAAGCTCCGTGGACTCAAGTGGGCGAACCTTAGACCAGATCTCATCATTGGTGATGACATGGAGAACGATGAGATTGTTATGAATAAGGACAGGAGACAGAAGTTTAAGAGATGGTTCTATGGTGCTCTTATTCCCTGTGTCTCCTCTTCTGGCAAGATTAGGGTTGTTGGAACTATCCTTCACCTAGATAGTTTGCTTGAGAATCTAATGCCAGCATCCCTTGTCAACTCCCATAGAGGAGTTAAAAGTCTTATACGAGAGGACTTAAAAGAATATTCTCTCAATGTTTTACCTTGGAAGTCTGTCAAATATCGTGCTCATACGGATGACTTTAAGGTTCTACTTTGGCCTGAAATGAAGACTGCTGCCGAGTTTAGACTTCAAAAAGAAGACTATGTAAGGCAAGGTTTAGCTGATGTCTACTCTCAAGAGATGCTCAATGTCCCCCTAGACATAACAGATACCTTCTTTAAGAAGACTGACTTTGTGCCTATGAAGCCAGAGGATCAGAAGAAAAAGCTAGTGTTCTACGCTACCTGCGACTTAGCTGTATCCCAGTCTCAGAGGGCTGACTACTCAGCTTTTGTAGTTGGAGGTATGGATGATGAGGGTAAGCTGTACTGCAAACATGTCATAGAGGGACGTATGGATGGTCTTGAGATCATAGATACAATCTTTATGATCCAGAAAATATATAAGCCCGTACTCTTTGGATTTGAGCAAGGTGTCATTCAGAAAGCGTTAGGACCCTTCTTTAATGAGGAGATGCTTAAGCGGGGCGAGTACATCAACACTGTTCTACTCAAGCCTAGTGGTGACAAACTTACCCGTGCTAGAAGTATCCAAGCTCGTATGAGAAGTGGTGCTTGCAGATTCGATAAGGATGCTGAGTGGTATCAGTCTTTTGAAGATCAGCTTCTTAAGTTTCCTAGAGATAAACATGACGATCAGGTTGACGCTTGGGCATACCTGGGGTTAATGCTCGATAAGATGTGGGAAGCTCCGTCTGAGAAAGAGCTTGAGGAAGAAGAGTACGAGGCTTTTGTTCGGGATAGTAATGTAGTAGACTCTGGGCGTTCTACAGTCTGTGGGTACTGACATGAATTTAAAAAATACGTTTGATATTAATGAGCTTGTATACGAGCCAAACATAGCTAATCTTTTATCCAAAGATGATCTTGAAACAATTGGAATGCAAGTTGTTAGGGATTTTGATAACGACTTGATGTCTAGAAGCTCTTGGGAAAAACGTACTGAAGCTTCTTTAAAACTTGCACTACAAGTAACTGAAAACAAAAACTTTCCTTGGGCTAACGCTAGTAACGTTAAGTTTCCTCTCATCACTATTGCTGCTCTGCAATACCATGCTCGTAGTTATCCTGTACTGATAGATAACGATCTACCTGTTAAGTGCAGAGTAGTGGGTGAAGATAAAGATGGACTACGTACTCTACGTGCTAGTCGTGTAGAACAACACATGTCTTACCAACTTCTTGAAGAAGATGAAGATTGGGAATCAGAGATGGATAAAGTTCTTATTACACAGCCTATCATTGGTTGTGCATTTAAGAAAAGTTACTTTGATCCAATACGCAAACACAATATTTCTGAGAATGTATTAGCTAAGGACTTGGTAGTTAACTACTGGACTAAAAGCTTAGAGACAGCTAGTCGTATCACTCATATTTTACAAATGAGTAAGAATGAAATCTATGAGCGTACTGCTCGTGGATTGTGGTTAGAGGGTGTAAGTGAAGGTCGCAATCAACAGTACTCATCTGTTGCTATGGGCAACGGATTACAAACACTACAAGACAAAGCTCAAGGTCTGCAACCTCCTGAGCCAAACGACTCTAGCACTCCCATTGAAATATTAGAACAACATTGCCATATAGATTTTGATGGTGATGGATATGCTGAACCATACATTGTGTATGTGCGTAGAGACAATAAGAAGGTTGCTCGTATCGTTGCTAGATATACACAAAACGATATTGAACGTAATGAGAGCAATGATGTTCTCAGTATCAAAGCAGAACAATACTTTACTAAGTACCCATTCATCCCGTCACCAGATGGAGGTTTCTATGACCTTGGGTTTGGAGTTTTGCTTGGGCCTCTTAATGAGTCTATCAATACAATTATCAATCAGCTTGTTGATGCTGGGACGATGGCGAACACTGCTGGTGGTTTTCTTAGTCGTGGCATTAAGCTACGTGGTGGTAACTACACCTTCAATCCGATGGAGTGGAAGCATGTAGATACTACTGGAGATGATTTGCGTAAAGGTATTGTTCCATTGCCAGTACGTGAGCCTTCTCAAGTAATGTTCACGCTACTCAACCTACTCATCAACTATGGTGAACGTATCGGTGGTTCTGTAGACATTCTTTCTGGACAGAATCCTGGACAGAATACTCCTGCTGAGACTACTCGCACTATGGCTGAGCAAGGAATGAAGGTGTTTAACGGTATCTTCAAACGTACTCACCGTAGTCTGAAACAAGAGTTCCGTAAACTGTATCGTTTAAATCAGATATTTGTTAGTGAAAATACACCATACGTATCTGGTGCAAGTGGTACTGGTATGGTCTTAGCTTCTGATTACGAGGGTCCAGTAACTGATGTTATGCCTACTTCTGATCCAAGCATCACATCTGATGCACAACGTATAAACCAAGCATCTGCTATTGCTGCTCGTGTTGCTGCTACCCCAGGTTTGTATAACAGATACGAAGCTGAGTACACATTCCTCAAAGCAATGAGAGTCACTAACATTGATAAGTTGCTACCTGATCCAAGTGGTCCTAATGCTATACAAGCACCACCTAATCCAAAAGTTCAGATAGAACAGATGAAGCTACAGGCTAAACAAGCTTCTGATCAATTAACTATGAAGATAGCTCTGCTCAAACTAATGAGTGAAGCAGAACTAAATCAAGCACAGATACAAAAGCTAGAAGCAGAAGTAGAAGAAATCAAGATTGGTATTGTTACTGAAGGCGAAAGAATGCGTATTCAGGAAATTAATATGCAAATTGGTTTACAAAGAGAACGTAGAGAAGGTGTTATGAATGCTATCAAGACTATGAATGTTGCCTTTGACAAGATGGTAGCAGGTAGTCAAGAAGATTTAGGTCAGTTCAATGTGGAGATGCCACAACTACCTCAGTAAGGTTTTTTAAGGAGAGAGAATGGAAATAGTAAGTTCCGATAACTTTGATGAGTGGAAACATCATCCAGTAACTAAACGTCTGCTAAGGATGCTTAGTGATGACCGTGAGACTATGAAAGAAGGACTTGTCAACAATGCGTTTGACGATGAGCAAGAGGTTAAAGGTAGATGTCGAGCAATCGCAATTATCCTTAGCTTAGAGTATGAAGATCTATTTGAAGTAAAGAGAGAAACAAATGAGCAATGAGAGTGGTATTAACCCTGTAGGTTGGCGGGTGCTTATCAAGCCCCAAGAAGTAAAGGAAGTCTCCAAAGGAGGGATTATCCTAACAACAGAGAAGTCCAAAGAACGAGAGCAGATGGGTAACACCACTGGGATTGTTATTGCAATGGGCGATCAATGTTATGCCGATGAACCTGCACCTTGGTGTGGGGTTGGGGATAAAGTAATCTTTGCTAAGTATGCAGGTTTGTTGTACTTAGGTAAAGACGGAGAAGCATATCGAATGGTTAACGATAAGGACATCACAGGTACGTTAGATGCTGACGTAAGTCTGGTTGATCCTTACCTAGCTAAAACATAAGTTGACATTCTTTAAAATATAGGAGTAAGATATGAGTGAAGAAAATGTTACTAGTAACGAAATAGCACCAGAGGTACGCCAAGAGGCTGAATCTCAAGGGTGGGTTCCCAAAGAAAGGTTTCGTGGAAACGAATCTGATTGGGTTGATGCTGATACATTTGTAAAGCGTGGTCGAGAGATTCTTCCTATTCTGCGTAAGAATAATGAGAACCTCATCAAAGACTTAAATTCTACAAAAGAGCAGCTCAAAGAGTTTCGTGAAGCAGCAGAAGAGTTTAAGAGATTCCAGAAAGATGCTTATGAACGTAAAGCTCAAGACTATGAGTTACGTATCCAAGCAATAAAAGAAAGCCGTGCTCAAGCAATTAGCGATGGGGACGGACAGAAAGTCAATGCTTTAGATGATGCCCTAGATCAAGCTAAAGATGAACTCAAGGATGCTAAGCAAGCAGTTAAAGATGCTGACAAGACACCGATTAGTGCTGCCCCAGCAAGTCAAGAAATTGATCCAGGACTACAACAGTGGTTGGATAAAAACTCTTGGTTTGGTCAGGATAAACGGATGACTGGCATGGTTAACGGCATTGGTGAAAGCCTTCGATTAGAGTTCCCTTTGCTTAAAGGACAGGCATTTTTAAATAAGCTTGATGAAGTGTTAGCAGAAGAGTTTCCAAATAAGTTTGGGGAAAAGAAAAGCCCATCTAGTCGAGTGGAATCTGGTTCAGGTAGAGCAGGTCGTGGTAACAGCAGCAATGCTCCCTCCTATGACAATCTCCCCTCTGAAGCCAAAGCTGCATGTGATCGGTTTGTTAAGCAAAAGCTTATGACTCGTGAACAGTATGTAGCTGATTTTGACTGGAATTGATTTAATAACTTGAAAGGAAATTGATATGCCCCGCGCACTAAATGAGTTTGAAAAACGTGATCGCCTAGTAGCTAAGATAGAAGAACGTAAGACAGCAGAGTCTGCTCCTACACCAGCACTAAACGGTACAACTCGTAAAAAACGTAACGTGTTTAACGGCACGGAAGCTAAGATAAGTGTTCAACAACAGATAGATGGTTATCACCTACATGTCTTTACAGACAAAGGTGGACGCATACAATCAGCTATGGATAATGGCTATGAGTTTGTAAGACCAGATGAAGTTGGAGGCGTGAGTGAGAATGTGGTTAGCCGTAATGGTGACCTCGGAGAAAGAATTAGGTATCTTGTAAATCCCCGTGCTGAAGGTACGGAGCAATACGGTTATCTAATGAAGATTCGGCAAGAATGGCATGAGGAAGATCAAACCGAACTTCAGGCTAAAAACAATCTTATTGACGCTGCTATTCGTAAGGGTAAGATCACTGGAGACAATCCATCGTTCTATACCCCTAGGGACGGCATCAAACTTAACTAACGTTTTAAAGGAGTCTTAAATGGCTAACGTAAATAAAGCCAACGGGTTTAGTCCTGTTGGTAACTTGCTAGGTGGCAAGTGGAATGAGCAGGGTCGGCTCTATGCTATCCCTACTGCTGACACTACCAATAGCTATGCAATCGGTGATTGTGTGATGTCTCGTAGTGGTTCAGACTCTACAGGTATCCGCAATATCCAAAAATGGGGTGGTGCAACTACTACTTCTGCTTTGCCTCTAGGCATTATTGTGGGCATCCGTGTTGCTGATCCAGGTGTGAGCTTGGTTGGTAACTCTTTGTCTTTAGAGAAGGCATATATTGCTGCTGGTACTCGTACTAGTGTGCGTTATGTCTATGTTGTGGATGATCCTTTCGTCTTGTTCGAAGCTCAATTTGATAGCACTGGTGCTACTCAAGCTCAGCTTTCTATGAACGCTGCTGTGACCATCTCCGCTGCTAATCAAACATCTTTGGCTAATGGTGTGCCTTTCTCTGACATGGTTCTCACTGGACCAGCAGTTACGGCTACTCTGCCAATCCGCATGTTAGGTGCTGTACAACGTGGTGACAATGAAGTAACTAGCGCAGCTAGTCCTTATGTCCGTGTGTTGTGCAAATTTAACTACCACGAATACGGTACTATCGGCTCTGCTTCTGGCACTGTCGTTAACTACCTTGCAGTCTAATTAAGGAGATTAAATCATGGCTGGAGTAATTACAACCGCATCGCATCCCAAAGCACTATGGCCTGGTATCAAGGCTTGGTGGGGACAAACCTATAACGAGCACCCAGAAGAGTACGTAGACTTGTTCGATAAGGACACTTCTACTATGAACTACGAAGAAGACGTTCAATTGTCTGGCTTCGGTCTAGTGCCAGTTAAGTCTGAAGGTCAAGGTACTGCCTATGACTCTGAGATCCAAGGCTTCACAACTCGCTATACACACGTTGCATACGCAATGGGTTATATCGTGACTAAGGAAGAAATGGATGACAACTTGTATGAGCAAGTATCCAAGAAACGTGCTGCTGCATTGGCTTTATCTTTCCGTCAAACGAAAGAAAACATTGCTGCTAACGTGTACAACCGTGCTTTCAACAGCACATATTTAGGTGGTGATGGTGTAGCTTTGTGCTCTACTGCCCACCCAAATACTTCGGGTGGTACATTCTCTAACAAGCCAGCAGTTGATGTTGACTTGTCTGAGGCTTCTTTGGAAGATGCAGTGATTGCAATCATGGGCTTTACAAATGACCGTGGTCTGTTAGTCGCTATTCAACCAAACAGCTTGCACATTGCTCGTCAAGAAGTGTTTAATGCTCAACGCATTTTACAAACTGAGTACCAACCAGGTAACGCCAATAACGACATCAACGTCATTAAATCTGGCAACTACATCCCTGGTGGTTTCAAAGTGAATCACTACTTCACAAGCCCACATGCTTGGTTTATCCGCAACACTATTCCTGGTGGTACTGGTTTGAAGTACTATGAGCGTATGGCTGTTACGTTTGATCAAGATAATGACTTCGATACTATGAACGTTAAAGCCAAAGGCTACGAGCGTTATAGCTTCGGATGGTCTGATCCACGCGCTTTATTTGGATCTAATGGTCCTTAATTGTTATTAGTAACACTCCCCCTCCCATAAAGAGGGGGTTCTTTTTATAAAGGAAACTTATCATGGCTTATGGTTTACAAAAAAAGAGAATGATGCCAGCATCAGCAGCACCTAAAAAAATGGCTCCTGCTAAGAAGATGATGGGATCAAAAATGATGGCTGCTAAGAAGATGGCTCCAAAAGCATCTATGTCTAAAAAGAAAATGTAAAGTAAAATTTAATCTCCAATGACGCTCTAGAAATAGAGCGTTGTTTTAAACAACGTCAAAGGAATATTTATCATGGCTTCTCCTACCCGTTTCCCCGCTGGTGTATCAACACAAGCAATTGGTTCTACACTAGGTCAATTTCCCCTTCCAGATCCTACAGACATCTCTTTAGATTTTGAAGATTTTTTTCAGTATGTTGCTGCTGACTGGACTGTAACTAACACTACAACTCACCAAACTATTGGTCTTGTTACTGGTAATGGTGGAATAATTTCTACAGTTGGTGGTGCTTCTAGTATTACTGCTGACATTGGTGCTATTCAAAATAATCCACTTAATTTCAACATTGCCACCAACACAATTACTGCTACTGCTCCTCCTACTCAAGTAGCTTGGTTCTACACTGCATTTAAAGCTACTACTGCTGCTAACGATCAACTATTAGTTGGTATAGCTTCTTCTATTGCTGCTCTTACTCCTACTGATGGTATTTACTTTAACAAAGCTGCTGGTTCTTCAGCAATTACTTTTGTTGTCCGTAAAGGTAGTGCTTCATTAGCTGCTACTGCTTACTCAACTGCTACTACAACTGTTGCTACTCTTGTTAGTGGTACTTTTATTAAACTTGGTTGGTACTACGATGGTAGAGGCAACATTGATGTTTTTGTAAATGATGCAAAAGTTTGTTCTGTTGATGTAGGCATTTCTACTGGTACTACAGCTGCTACATTCCCCAATGCTACAAACATGGGTGCAGGTTTTGGTTGTAAAGCTGCTGCTACTGCACCTACTACTGCGGATATGATTGTTGACTTTATGTTATCTGCCCAAACTCGTGCCTATTAATTAGGAGAGTCACATGGCTAATGCATTTACAACTCAAATCCTTGAAGAAGGACCACGCAACGTATCTGTAAAACTGGTAGGAATACTAGACACAGGTAACCTAGCTTCTACTGCTGCTCTTGCAATGTCCAGTATCAACCAAGGTGGTATTGGTCCAACTCCAGAGCAAGTAAGAATAGATCACATTGAATATGTTATTGGTTCTCAACTAGGAGTACAACTATTGTGGGATGCTACAACTGATGTTGTAGCTGTTCCTCTAGTTGGATCTGGACTCTCTTTTCTAAGAGAGTTAGGTGGACTAACTAACAATGCAGGAACTGGTAAAACAGGGACTATCAACATTCTGACTACAGGTTATACATCTGGTACACAGACATTTCTTGTCATCTTAAGACTTGTCAAACAAGGTGCAAATCTGTAATGGATTTACAAACTTTGTTTAACATAGGCTTAGGTTTAGCATCCAGTGTTACAGGTTGGTTTGCTAGAGAATTGTGGTCTGCTGTTAAAGAACTTAAGACTGATCTTGCTAAGTTAAGAGAAGATCTTCCTAAAGAGTACATTGCTAAAGATGACTATCGGGAAGACATTCGAGAACTTAAAAAGATGATTGAAAAGATCTTTGACAAGCTAGACAATAAATCTGATAGGGTATAACTGTGTCTTACAAACCCAGCTGGGACAATGGTGGTTGGAAAGTTGTCTGTGATTCTTGTGGTCGTGTCTTTAAAAACAATGAACTACAACTTCGCTGGGATGGTTTGATGGTTTGTAGTGGTGACTGGGAGATCAGACAACCACAAGACTTTGTACATGGAGTAGCTGACATACAAGCTCCTCCTTTTACTAGACCAGAATCATCAGACTATTTTGTTCCTATTAACTACACTCAACAGCCTAATGAGACTATTGATGTAACTGAAGTTCTTGTAAAAGCTGTTGTTAAAACACTTGGTACTTCTAGCTTTGATTCCCAAAGTGCTCTTAATGGAGCTGTTATCAATGCTATAGCACTAAACGCTACAACAACCTATACAAATGAAGAGATCATTACAATTACAGAGACTGTTTTAGTTACGTTAGGTAGAACTCTATCTGACGCAATTACAGTTAGTGAGTCAATAACTAACACAGCTACTAAACAACTTAGTGATTCCTCTTCTATTTCAGAAAGTTTACAATTAGCTGTAACAAAAGCAATAGCAGAAAGTCTGTCTATTTCTGAATCAACTGCATTTTCAGTTGGTAACAACATAGCAGAAACTGTTAGCATCACAGAATCAGTTAGTAGACTCCTTGTTTCACCCACTGCACTCAACGGTGCTGCACTTAACTCCTTAAGATTGGATTAAAAATGAAAGACACAATTAACTTAGTAGGTGAAGTAGAAATCCTATTAAACAACAAAGTAGTCTTAGAAAAGAAAAACCTAGTTGTTACAGCAGGTAAAAACTTCTTAGCTTCTGCTGTTATTAATAACAGTACATCTCCTTTTGTAGGTATGGCTATTGGTACTGGTACTACACCTGCTGCTATTGCTGACACTACCCTAGGAACTGAAACTGCTCGTGCTGCATTTACAACCTCTAGCGTATCAGCAAACGTAGTTAGCTTGTCTAATACGTATGGTGCTGGTACAGGTACTGGTGCTGTAACTGAAGCAGGTATTTTTAATAACTCTACATCTGGTGGAACTCTGTTATCACGAGTAGTGTTTAGTGCTGTTAATAAAGGTGCTCTTGATACACTAGCAATCAACTGGACTATCACTGTTAGTTAATAGGAGAACCTTATGGTTATGAAATTTACCAACAATGCTACGTCTACTTTAGCGTCAGGCATTAATGCTTCGGTCACTAGTCTTACAGTAGCCACAGGACAGGGAGCATTGTTTCCCACATTGTCTGGAGATTATTTTTTCTGTACTCTTGCTAACACAGCAGGTACTGTTGAGATTATTAAAGTAACTGCTAGATCTACTGATACGTTTACTATTGTTAGAGCACAAGACAATACTAGTGCTGCCTCTTGGATTACTGGAGACAAAGTAGAACTTCGTTTAGTTGCTGCTAGTCTTAACAATTTACCTAAACTAGATGAGGCTAACACCTTTACTGCTGCTAATGTTTATGGCACTCCTACTTCTATAACCCTAACTAATGCAACAGGACTTCCATTAACTACTGGTGTTACTGGAATACTAGGTGCAGCTAATGGTGGAAGTGGTGTAGCAAATAATGCAGCAATGACTGTTACTGGTTCTGGCAATTTTGCTTACACAAGAACTTTAACGGGTGCAACCAATGTAACTTTACCTACTACGGGAACATTGGCAACCCTTGCTGGTAGTGAAACCTTTACCAACAAAACCCTGACTAATCCAACAGTAACCGACTATGTTGAAACTGTGGTGGCTATTGGTAACTCAGGCACATCACAAACCTTGTCGTTGACCAATGGAACTGTGCAAACTGTGACGATGACAGGTAACTGCACATTCACCATGCCGACTGCTACTGCTGGTAAGTCATTCATTCTGATAGCAACTCAGGACGGCACAGGCTCTAGGACTGCGGTGTTCACAAGTGTGAAGTTTGCTAGTGGTGTAGCACCAACGCTTACTACAACTGCAACTACGGGAGTAGACATACTGACCTTTGTGGCTAACGGCACATCTTGGTTTGGTACATATGCACAGGCGTTTGCATAATGTTTGCATCAAAAGATTCTTTGCTGACAAGACCTAGCGGTGGCTACAACATAGCCCGTAGTGTGCGGTTGCGTTCTAGTGCTAGTGGTTATTTCAATCGTACACCTGCTAGTGCAAGTAATCGAAAAACATTTACTTGGAGTTCGTGGATTAAGCGGGGTGCTTTAACGTCAGTACAAAGTTTTTTTACTGCGGCTGAAAGTGGTACATCAAACCCAAGGACAGACTGGCAACTTACATCTTCTGATACTTTACAGATTGGGTTTAACCCAACTGGTAGCGCATGGTCTGAGTCTATTACCAATGCAGTTTTTCGTGACCCTTCTGCTTGGTATCATATTGTTGTTTCTGTTGATATGACACAGGCTACAAGTACCGACCGATTAAAAGTGTATGTCAATGGAATTGCTCAAACTTTTTCTTCCTATGCAGTACCCGCCCAAAATACAGATTTACCTGTTAATAATACTTGGGCGCATTCAATCGGTCGTTATCAGGCGGGAACTATTCAGTACCTTGACGGCTACCTAACCGAAATCAACTTCATTGACGGACAAGCCCTAACTCCATCTTCATTTGGTGAAACAGATTCAATTACTGGCGTATGGAAACCAAAAGCATATTCTGGTACTTACGGCACAAATGGCTTTGAACTGAACTTTAGCGATAACTCTGCCTCTACTGCCGCCACTATCGGCAAGGACTACTCTGGCAACGGCAACAACTGGACACCTAACAACATTAGCGTGACTGCTGGTGTTACTTATGATTCCATGCAAGATGTGCCTACGCTGACAAGTGCGACTGCGGCTAACTATGCAACTTTAAATCCATTGGCAGTTGGGTCATCTGGAACATTGTCCGATGGGTCATTAAAAATAGCAGGTTTAAATAGTTCGAATGTGGGGGCTAGTTACTCCACTATTGGAATGACTACGGGAAAGTGGTATTTTGAAGTTACCGCAGTTGGTGTTGGGTCTAATTTTTCATACGCACTCGTTGAAGATGTAGTGGACACAAGTGCTTTAAATGTATCAGGCTCTATATTTGCAGGATATAGGTCAACTGGAGATACTTACGGCACAGTAAGTATTACAACTACTACATGGAACACGGCTAACGTGGTAATTGGAGTTGCAGTTGATTGTGATAATGGAGCAGTATATTTTGCTAACGCAAATACTTGGATAAATAGTGGTGTTCCTACAAGTGGGGCAAGTAGAACTGGGGCTATTACTACCTACACAGGAGGCACTAAGACTCTGCATGGTGGCGTAGGATGTTTTCAAGATTCTTCACAGAGTGCCGCCATTAACTTCGGTCAACGTCCATTCTCCTACACACCCCCAACTGGCTTTGTTGCTCTAAACACATTTAACCTACCCGCATCAACCATCACTAATGGTGCGGCTTATATGGCGGCTACGACTTACACGGGTAATGGTGGAACATTAGCAGTAAGCAATGCTGTCAATGGCGTAAGTTTTCAGCCTGATTGGGTTTGGATAAAGATGCGAAGTGGTGCGGCTGGAAATGAATTGTTTGATTCTGTTCGTGGCGCAAATATTGTTTTGTATAGTAACGCTACAAATGCGGAATCTAATTCAGGCACAATGTCTACCTTTGGTTCTGGTGGCTTTACAGCCGTATACCAAGCGGGTGATGTAAGCACCAACAATAGTGGCTCTACCTTTGTCGGCTGGCAATGGAAAGCGGGAACAACATCCGCATCCAACACTAACGGCTCTATCACATCAACTGTAAGCGTGGGTGCTACGCAAGGCTTTAGCGTGGTGACTTATACGGGTAACGGAAGTTCATCTGCAACAGTAGGTCATGGATTGGGTGTTGTGCCGTCAATGATAATAAACAAAACAAGAAGTGGAACTGTTAGTTGGTTTGTAAAACATACTTCACTTGCTAGCAATTTGATGTTGACACTTGATACAACCGATGGAACTTATAACGGGTCACTTGCTGGCGGAGGTGGTCTTGGTAATTTAACTAGTTCAACAACATTTGGGTTTGTTAACGGAACAAGTAATGTAAACAATGTAAATGCGTCTGGTTCAACCTATGTAGCCTACTGCTTTGCCGCAGTAGCAGGGTATTCAGCCTTTGGTTCGTACACGGGTAATGCTTCTGCTGATGGGACTTTTGTTTACCTTGGATTTAGACCAAGATTTGTATTGATGAAATATACTTCGGCTGGCGGTGATTGGTATATGTATGACTCAACTAGAAGCCCAATCAACGTGTCAACAGCCGCATTAGTATCAAATTCTTCTGCCGCAGAAATTTCCCAAGGTGGAATAGACTTTTTGAGCAATGGTTTTAAACTTAGAGCCTCAAACAATCCAAACGTGGCGGCAACTTATATTTACATGGCATTTGCCGAATCGCCTTTCCGCAACGCTCTCGCCCGATAAGGAACAATATGTTTAAACACAACGACACAACAATCCCACTCGATACACCATTCACCATTGATGGAACTTCATACCCTGCCAACTGGCTACGCCTAACAAGCCTTGCTGAGAAACAAGCAGTCGGCATCACAGAGGTGGCAGATGTAACCACAACCTACGATGACAGATTCTTTTGGGGCGTAGACAGCCCTAAACTCTTGAATGACAGGGAAGAGTCAGACACAGACGGCAACCCCATGTATGTCAAGGTTCTTGGCGTAGTGGATGGCAAGCCAGCAATGGTTGACTCCACAGAACGCTTGGTCACCAAGGGACTGAAGTCAAACTGGACTGCACAAGTCAAAGACACGGCTAACAAGTTATTGGCTCAGACCGATTGGATGGTCATTCGTAAGGCAGAGAGAAACATAGATGTTCCTAGTAACACTACTACTTATAGAGTAGCTGTTATAACTGAATGTACAAGGCTTGTAACAGCTATAGAAAGTGCTGCTGATGTATCTGCTTTTATTGCTGTTGTCACTACTCAAAACTGGCCTAGAGAGGCTTAAAAATGGCTTCTAACTACAGCATTACTCGTGATCAGATCATATCCCTAGCTCTTAGGAAACTAGGAGTGCTTGAGATTGGGGATACACCTGACGCTAACACTGTGTCTAATGCTGCCATATCTTTGAACTTGCTTATCAAACAATTCAATACAGATGGTCTAAAGCTTTGGAAAGTATCAGAACTTATCATTCCCCTTACTTCTGCACAGACTAGTTATGTCTTAGGTGGTGCTACATCTACCTTGATGTATGACTCCCTAGCTCCTAGCACAGCTATTACAGACAAACCTTTGAAAGTTATTCAAGGGTTCTATCGTAATACAGCGTCTACTCCAGACATAGACACACCAGTGATTGTTATATCTAGGCAAGAATACACTGTTCTAGGATCTAAGTTCTCTACTGGTACACCCAACAGTGTCTTCTATGATGCTCGTAGGCTCAATGGTATTCTTTATGTATACCTAACCCCTGACGCTACTACACAAAGCAATCTAGAGCTACATCTGATAGCTCAGATGCCTATCAATGACATAACTACATCTAGTGAACTTCCAGACTTCCCTAATGAATGGATGAACTGTTTGGTGTGGAACTTAGCAGACCAGTTGTCTCTTGAGTATGGTGTTCCTATGAATACCAGACAAGAGATTGCTCTTCGTGCTTTAAATTACAAAGACAAGATGGTTGATTGGGATGTGGAGCCTGGTAGTACATTCTTTAGTCCTGACTTTAGATCTACATCTGTTAACTCTTATGGTATGTAAGCATGGCTACAGAACGTATACCACTTACTCAACCTATAGAAAGTAGAAGCGGATCCTTTGCTAAGGACTCCTATTCTGCTAACTGTTTCTTTGAGACTAGGGATCAGAAGAGAGAGTTTGTTAAAAGACCTGGTTTAGTCTTAGCTAAACAAGTGGTGTCTATAACACCTCCTGCTCACACACCTAGTCAAGGACTAGCTTCTTTTAATAGCAAGCTCATTGCTGTTATTAATAACATTGTGTATAGCATTAACCCTGCATCTAGTTATGCTGTAACTAATCTTGGTTCTACTTCTAGTACTACTAACCAAAGTTATTTTGTTAAGACATTCCTAGATACGTATCTGTTCTTTCACAACAAGACTACTGGTTACTTGTTAAATCAAGCAGGCTCATTTGTAACAATGACCTCTTTGCCAGCAAGTCCGTATGTTTCTGGAACTGTATCTCTAAACAACTACATATTTATTGGTACTACTAACAATCGTATCTATAACTGCAACATTGGTGATCCAACTACTTGGACTGCTCTTGACTATGTTAGTTTTGAGCAGACTACAGACACACTTGTTGGTATTGCTAAGCATTTGAACTACTTAGTAGCTTTTGGTTCTACTAGTATTCAGTTCTTCTATGATGCTGCTAATGCTACGGGTTCTCCCTTAGCTGTAGCCCAGAGTTATACATCTGAGATTGGTTGTGCTACTGGTGATAGCATCGTTGCTACTAATAACACTGTGTTGTGGATTGGAACTAGTAAGACCAATGGTCGTGCTGTCTATCTGATGGATGGTGTGTCAGCTGTTAAGATTTCTACTAATAGCATAGATAAACATATAGAAGCTGATAGTCTAAGCACAGTAACTGCTTACTGCTATACAGTCTCAGGACATACACTATATGTTCTATTTCTACACAACACTAGTAAAACTTTAGTTTACGATATAAATGAGAAGATGTGGTATACATGGACTCAATATTCCATCCAGTCTAGTGACCAACCTAATCCAGGTACTTTCCAAGAATCCTACTTTAGAGCTGTATTCTTTGCTGAGTTAAATGATATTGCGTTTGTCTTAGACGATGACACAGCCACTATCTACTACCTCAGTACCACTACCTACCAAGATAACGGTCAAGCCATCTATAGCAGAACAGTAACAGACATCATAGATAACGGTATTACTAAGCGTAAATTCTATGGAAGACTAGAGATTGTTGGTGACAAGGTAGCTGGAACTATGCAAGTACGTCACAGTGGTGATGACTATCAAACTTGGTCTACCTATAGGTCTATAGATCTCAGTGCTTCTAGATCACAGGTATACCTTAGTGGTGCTGATAGACGTAGAGCTTGGGAGTTCTTGTGTACTAGCAATGTCCCTTTGCGTCTAGACACAGCTGAGATAGACTTTAGGATAGGTGAACTAGATCAAGAACAATCAGTTGGTGGTGGACGCTATAGACGATAAAATAAAGGGAAAAGTACCTGTGTGTATCCGAAAGGATTACATAGTGTACTTAGAGCTTTTTGACAATCTCTTGTGGATTCATGTTGACATCAAAAGATGGTCAGCTAGAGTTAAGAAGGATTGTCAAAAGGACTTTGTTCTTATACAGAGTTTAATTGGCAAGCCTATAGCTGCTTTAGTTAGAGAGGATGACATTAAACTTGCAAGATTTGCCAGATCATTTGGTTGGCTAGAGAAATGTCAGATAGTTCTATTAGACGGTTCAAAGGCTTTCATCTATGTTTCAAAAGCATAGTACATAAAGGAATGATATGGGTGGCGCTGTAAGTGATGTAACTGGTGCTCTAGGCGATGCCATAGATAACGTTGGGCAGGGTCTTTCACAATCGTTTGAAGAAACCGCAGGTTTCATTGGCGGTAGTAGCGGGATACTTGGACAAATTGAAGGTGGTATTACCGACACAGTTGGTAATGTCTCAGATGCTTTGGCAGAAGTTGACGATGCTATACCACCAGAAGTTAAGGTTGCAGCTGCTATTTATTTAGCTAGTCAGGGCATTCCAACAGGTGCTGAAGGAGCTGCACTATCTAGTGCAAATGCAGCAGTTGCTGCTGATAGTGCTTATCTTGCTAGTTCAGCTCTTACTCCAGCACAGGCTGCTGTTGCAGCTGCTGGTTCTGTTGAAGCATCTCAACTTGCGGGGCTTGCTAACAGTGGTGTTACTAGTAACGCAATTGGAACTGGTACAGCACTAGGTGATATGGCAGGTACTGGTGCTGGTGGGGGTACTACATCTGGGGGTGTAGGTAATGTTTTAAATAATGCTGGGGGTGGTATGAATTTATCGGATTTTAGTTCTGCTTTGAACATAGCTTCAAGTGTTAACTCTCTCACTGGAGGGGGTATATCTAGTCTTCTAGGTGGTCCAGGATCTATGTCTGGTTCTGAAGCTCAGCAGATGGCTGATCCTTTTGCACCATATAGAGCTAACTTAGGTCAGATGTATAGCGGTGCTCTACAGCCTGGAACAGAGATAGATGTAACTAGGATGCCTGGGTATAGCCAATACACAAGTGGTGTGTTAAACCCTGCTATGGAGGCTTCTAAGCGCAGTGCTGCTGCTTCTGGTCTACTGTATTCTGGAAGAGAATCTGCTGCTCTACAAGACATTGGTCAAAGAGGCTACTACGGTTTTATGACTGATTACCTAAACCGTCTTGCTCAAGGCTCTGGTGCTACTGTTAATCCTGCTACAGCTGGTGGTCTAGGAATAAGTCAAAACACGGCTAATCAAGCAGCCTTCTCTCAAGGTCTTGGTGGTTTAGGTCAAGGTATAGCTGGTCTATATCCAGGCTCTAGTACTAACACTATGGGCAATGTTCCATACAACCCAAGCTCTATCTACAGTTCTTTCGCTAGTCCTACTTCTCAATATGGCTATGGTGTTGGTAGTCTCTTGTCAGGTACAGGCAGTATTGCTGATTAAGGATTAAATATGGCATTCCTAATGAGTGACGTAGCAGCTGGTAGTAATGCCGCTCTACAACTACAACGAAACATGGCTGCTGCACCTGATGTGCAACAGATGCAAACTAATGTTATGCAAGAGCAAGCTAATACCTTGCAACAACAAGAACAAAACTTAGAGAAGACTAGGTTATCTAATATTGTTTCTAGTACAGGTATCAAAACTGATGCTGACATTAGAAATAAAATGGAAACCCTTGTAAAAGGAGATGACTACACTAATGCTAGTCCTTCTGAACGAGTTCTTAAGATGGCTTCATTAGTAGGTGAAGCAGGTAAGCCAGAAGACATGGCTAAACTAATAGAAGTCTCTGAAAAGATTACTGCTAGGGATCTTCTCAATCAATCTAAAAAAGCAGACATTGAACGTCAGTCAATAGCTGATGCTTCTAGTGTTCTAGAGACTATTCCTGAAGCTCAGGTTAACGAAAGATTTAACAGTCTTCCAGAAGCAACTAGAAATCTTGTGATTAATAGAGTAGGACCAGCAAACTGGAATAACTTCTCTCCTAAAGAAAAGAAAGCTGTTGTTCAGAATCTATTTGAAACTGCTAACTCAAAACTACAAGAACAAAAGATATTAGCTGGCATTCAAATGGCACAGATACGTGCTACTGCTGATGTAGAAAAAACACGACTTAGATTAGCTGCTAGTGAAAGAGCAAAAACTTTAGGTGATGACAAGCTTGTACGAATTTGGGGTACTGTTAACACGCAGCTTGAGAAAGTTCAACGTGATTCTGCTACTAGTAAAGAACGCCAACGTCTTGACGAAGAAGTTGATAAAGCATTAACTGCTACTACAAAAGACACTACCTTTGGTTTTAGTTTTTTAGGTATGGGTCCTTACAAACCAGAGGGTTCAAACACAGAGTTTTATAGCAAAGACTCATTTAATAAATGGCAACAAGCAACAATTAAACGAGACAAGTTTATTCAAGGACAACTCCTTGAAGAAAGAGCACTTGTTGAATCTTTACCTACAGAAGCTGGATCAATAAGAAGTAATATGCTGAAGAAGATTGATACACAACTATCAACTCTACAAATAGAACCACCTAAAGAAAAGCCAGCTGGTACTCCAACACCTACACCAACACCAGCTAAACCTGATGTTACTAGTAACAAACTACCACCTACATTTAGACCGCTTGAGTTAAAAAGCGATGGATCACCCGCTAGAACAGGTTTAGGTTTTCCTAATTCGGATGTTCTTAACAAAGCTAATGATGCTATTGCTAAAGGTGCTGATCTAGAAGCAGTAACAAAAAGAATGAGAGATGCTGGATACGATATAACTACAAAAGACTTGAATCCAGAATACGTTGAATATGTAAAAAAACAGAAGAAATAATATATGGCTACTAACATTTCTTTTGATGATTTGATGCCATCTAAACAAACTTCAGCTCCTGCTAAAGGGGCTGATATTTCTTTTGATGATTTAATTTCTAAACCAGTATCTGCTCCTGCTACATCTGCGGAAGTACCTACTGCACCAAGACTCAATGTGCCACCACCTAAAGAAAACGAAACATCTGTTTTAGGTACTATTGCTACTCGTTATCCAGAAGCAGCTGCTGCTGCATACGGTGGTATTAAATTAGCTGGTGCAGTTGGGTCTAGGATTCCTGCTCTTCCTGGTAAGTTAGCAATTGTTAAACCTGCTGCTATGGTTGCTACTGGTCTTATTGGTAGTATTGCTACTGCTATGGGTATTAATTCTCTAGAAGAACAAGTTGACAAAATGTTTGGGACAGACATCATGGGTCTTAAACGTAAGCAAGAAGAAGAACGTCCAGGATTAGTCTTTGGTACTCAACTAGTAGGTGGTGGTTTTAATCCTTGGATGCGTCCAGGATTGCCCAGTAGTGTTGCAGAAGGTGCTTTAGGTGCTGGTTTAATGACTGGTATAGGTATTGGTACTCGTGCTACTCAAGGTCAAGATATTTTTGATCCTAAGTCTATGGCAGCTGATGTTGTGTCTGGTGCTTTTACTAAACCAACTGCTCGTGGGTACTCTGCTTTAGGACAAACACCTCCTGTATCTACACCTAAAACACCAGACTTTACTAAACCACTTGATGAACAAACAATTCCTCTAAAAGAAGAGGTTGTAACACCAGAACAAAGAGCTGGATTTGTTAAGAAGGTTTCTGAAGAAGTTGCTAAAGACAAAGCTGCTGCTGATGCAAAGATACCTTTGGTTCAATCTGCTCTTAGGAACAAAGATACTGGTGAAATAGAACTACTTGGTCCTAAGAGTCCCGAAGCACGTAAGGCTGAAACTAAAGATACCTTTGAACAAGGATTTGTAGATGAGGCTGGCACATTTTTAAATCGTAAAGAAGCTTGGAACAGAGCTAAGAGTGCTGGTCAGATACCAGAAGGACAAGCTTTGTCATCTGTTAAGGATGGTCTACGAAGTGATGACTTACGTATAGCTGGTGATGAGCGCTTTAAGCTTGCTGATGTACCAACAGAAGCCAATGGAGTTCCTATTAAAGAAGGAACTACTGGTAGATCTCGTCCAGATGGTAGACCTATTGGAGCTGGTTTCAATAAAGAAACTAAGACTATAACCATAGACACACCAACTTTATACGAACAGTATGGAGAGAAGCCTTGGACTAAACCAAAGGTAGAAGGTGTCTATCCTATTGCTAAAGATGCTTTCCCAACATTCCAAGACTATGTAGACTTTATTGTTGCTCACGAAGCTGAACATGCTGTAACTCCTCAAGCAGAAGGTCAAACTAAAGCTCAGTATGAGAATCAAATTAATCAAACAGCTTTAAAACAACTTGCTGATAAAGGCCAGTTAGGTGTTAAAGAAACTGGCAGTATGCAAGATGTCTTGGATGGAAAGGCATTAAAAGATTCAATCTATGGATTTGATCTTACTGGCGCAGAAAAATTTAAAAGACTTGGAGATTTGCATACAGCAACAATTATGCAAATGGGATACAAGCCACGAGGAGAGTATCAAATTGGCGCAAAAAATCAAGAAATGCTTCAAGAACAAGCAAGAAAAATTCTTAAGCAGCAAGAGGAGTTGATAGACACGTATAAATCTAATTCATTAGGTCAATTAATCTCAGAAACTAATAAAGCACTTAAACCAAAATTAGTTGTTGATAACTTAACACCTTCAAAAGTTGTTCCCAAAGAAACAGTTCCTACTTTTAAAAGTATTAAAGATAGTTTAAATACTACTTCTGAAACTGTTCCTCTTGAACAAAAAGTAGATCGCACTACAACAGATCCTCGTAATGTCAAAGATGAACAAGAGATGTTTGACATTGCTAAAGAAATTTACGCTACTCGTGGTGAAGCAGAAGCTATCAAGTTTTATGAAGAATACAGAAACTATGAAAAAACTTGGTCAGAACCAATTAAAGAAACAGAGAAGTTTGTAGGTGCAAATCTTAGGGCTAAGGATGCTAATGAACGCATTATCCAAAGCCACAGAGAAGAAATCATCAAAGACATTCCTGATCCTGTTCGTAGAGAAGCTGTTGCTGAAGCTATTGACAAGGGTGATTTAACTGGTCTTACACCAGAAGAAGTTGTTGTTGCTAAACGGTACGAAGCTTTAGTAAAAGATATTGGTGACCGTGCTGTAAAGCAAGGTGTTGTCAAGGGTCTGTTAGAAGACTACGTAACCCACATCCTTGACTGGACTGGTGCTCCAAAAGGTCTTCGTGAAGAGTTTATAAACAAGTTATTAGGAACATCTAAGCGTGATCCTACTATGCGTGGTATGGATACCACATCTAAGTTTGCTAAAGAACGTAAGTTTAAAACCTTTGCAGACTTACAAGTCTTTATAGACGAAGCTAACGCTCGTATAGCTGCTGCTGGTAAATCAGAGTGGCGACTCAACATCAAAACAAAAGACATTGCTGAGATTTACAAAGAGTATGCCTTGTCTATGGAAAAGGCTATTGAAAATAAAAACTTAGTAGAAAATTTAAAGCAAATACGTAATGTTGAGGGTGAGACTTTAATCAAAGAGGTTGATAGAGACAATCCTCCTCCTCCTGGTTGGTCAATGATGGATAGTCCTCAATTTGCTGGCTATGCTGTTCATCCAGATCTAAAACCAGCTTTGAAGTTTGTGTTTGATGCTGGTCCTGGGCAAATAATGAATGCTCTTGGACAGTTGTCTGGTGCAATTAAACGTTTGAACGTTATTGGATCATTCTTCCATGCTAAGTCTCTGATGGAAGTTTTGTCTAGTACTCAGATACCTATCTATACGCCTCTCAAAGAGGCTATTGTTCTTCCATTAGTGGAGAAAGGTGTTAAAGCTGTTACTGGCAAAGACATCCAGTTATCTGCTATCTCTAAAGCTGTTGAACAGTTTAAGAATGGCAAACTTGGTGACGATACAGACAAATGGATTAGAGAAGATGGACTTATTCTTGAAATGAAAGAGGATATATACAGAGGAATACTAACTTCTATAGGTAAATTTAGTGATCAATTGATTGGTAAATTTGGTCCTAAGACCCACATATTAGAAAAATCACTTAGCACTGTAGAAAAATATACCCTGGGATACTTTGATCAGTACACATGGAACTACTTGCACACTGGTGGCAAGCTCATGGTAGCTAACGCTTATCTAGAAAAAGCACGTAGACAAGCTACAGAATTAGGTAGACCTTTTGATGAATCTGCTGCTCGTAAAGAGATTGCTAGGTTTGTTAATGATAGCTTTGGTGGTTTGAATTGGTTTGATGCTGCTACTAGTGCTCAGACAGAGCTTGGTAAACGTATGGCTATGGCTGCTTACAGCCCTGAAGGTCGTAGAGCTTTGCAAGTTCTTCTATTTGCTCCTGATTGGACTCTATCTACTGTTAGAGCATTTACTTCTGCTCTTCCAAAACAGTTGAATCCAACTAAGTGGCAACCTATAGAGGGAATCAAGGGAATGATGGTTCCTAGAACTAAGCAAGATTATGCTAGGTTGTATCAGTTTAAAACTGCATTGACTTATCTCACACTAATTAACGGCATTAACATGATTACTGCTGATCGTCCTGTATGGGAAAACAAAGATCCAACTCGTGTTGAGTATCCAGATGGCACGTCTATGCAGGCTATGAAACATGCTATGGAACCATACCATTGGCTTGCAGATCCACTTAAAACACTTTCTAATAAACTTGGATTTATACCTAAAGCCGTTATTATTACAACAGGTGGTGTTGAGTATGCTTCTCCAACAGCACCAAAACTTGATCCTGCAATCGTAACTGGTAATGAAACTGCTGATGCTTCTTATGCTAGAGGAAAAGCTATTCTTAGCCAAGCACTACCATTCCAAGCACAAGCTGCTCTTGATGCTCCTGAAGGAGAAGGTGCTAAGAGAGCGTTATTAGGAACATTAGGATTCCCTGTTTATGGTGGAACACCAGAACAAAGAAAAGCTGCTAGAAAAGAACGTCAAGAACTACGTAAAGAAAAAGCTAAACGCTATCGTGAAAGAGAAAAGGAAGCAGGTAGATAATGGCTGTTCAAACCCCGATCCCACCAAATCCTATTGGAGAAAACTTTGCTTGGAGAGATTGGCTTCAACAACTTAGTGATAGGGTTTTTGGTACTGCTTCTACGCTAGATGTTCCTATTGAGCCTGAGTTTGGTGGCACTGGACTAACTGCTTACAACACAGGGGACATAATCTATAGCAATGCTACTAACAATTTAACTAGGTTGCCTCCTCCTGCATCTACGTCTTTATTGCAAATGACTGCTGCTGGTGTTCCTAGTTGGACAGCTAGTACTGGTATTGTTACGTCAGTTACAGGAACTTCCCCAGTAGCGTCTAGTGGTGGTACTACTCCTGCTATTTCATTAGCAGCTGCTTATGGGGATACTCAGAATCCCTATGCTTCTAAGACTGCCAACTTTGTTTTAGCAGCACCTAACGGTTCTGCTGGTGTTCCTACGTTTAGAGCTGTTGTTGCCGCTGACATTCCCACTCTCAATCAAAATACAAGTGGTAGTGCTGGATCTGTTATTAACTCTTTAACATCTGGTACAGGTATCTCGTATAGTTCTGGAACAACTTACAACGGCTCTACAGCTATTACTATTAACAACTCTGGTGTTACTAGTATCATTGCTGGCACGGGTATTTCTGTGTCTGGTGCTACAGGTGCTGTGACTGTTTCTCAGTCATCTACAACTACTAAAGCGCATGGTTCTTTCTACGACACAACTACTCAGAATGCTGCTGTTATAAACACAGCTTATGGTATGACGTTTAATACAACTGTTTTATCTAGCAATGTGTCTATAGGTTCTCCAACATCTCGTATTGTTATTAGTAACGCAGGTGTGTATAACATTCAATTTTCTGCACAATTACATAAGACTAGTGCTTCTGTTGGTTATATTTACATTTGGCTTAGAGTGAATGGCACTAATATAGCTGACTCTGCTGGTAAGGTAGCACTTAGTGGTAGTCAAGCAGAGACTATTGCTGCTTGGAACTATGTGGTAAGTATGGCTGCTAGTGATTACTTTGAAATGATGTGGTCTACAGACAGTACAAATTGTCAGTTATTACAAAGTGCTAGTGTGTCTCCAGTTCCAGCTATTCCTTCAGTCATTCTTACAGTGCAACAGATATAGGGGACATTCATTGATCCTTTTACTCTCCTCATGGCAGCCCAAACTGCCGTTTCTTTTATTAAAAAGGGATGTGACATGCTCCACCAGGGACGCATGGAGCTTGAGGGTGCAAAGAAAACAGTTGAAGGAGTCATGGCTGATGTCAAAGCCATCAAAGGAATTTGGCAGTGGCTCATTAGCCTACTTAGTGGAAAGCCCAAGTCCAAGTCAACCAAATCAGAAGATGTCTCCAAGCCTTTGGCAAAAGCGAAAGTCGCTTCAAAGAAACAACAGACCTATGAAGAAGTTGAATTACAAACCATCAATGAAGTTGGCATTCAACTTGGAAACTTCTTTGATATACAAGCTCAATTAAACAACTACTACGCCTCTTTGGAGGCAGAATCAAAGGAACGATATGACCCAACTCAAAACACTTCTAAAAAGGCTATTGAACGTGCCTTGGTGGAACTCCAAATGGAAAACCTTGATGCTCAAATTCGGGAACAAATGACTGTCTATGCCCCTGTTGAACTCAAAGCAATTTATACAAGGTTTCTAAAGATGTATGCCAAAATTCAACAAGAACAGGAATGGGCTAGATCAGAAGAAGTTAAGAAATTAAGAAAACAAAGATGGGAACAAGAACAACAAGAAAT
>Ga0208974_1000070_pt1 | contig 43792 bp, 40 predicted proteins | sample GreLakmeER15MSRF_FD_187699 | JGI IMG/M metagenome (GOLD analysis project Ga0208974, IMG submission 187699) | Freshwater lentic microbial communities from great Laurentian Lakes, MI, USA - Great Lakes metaG ER15MSRF (SPAdes) | ecosystem: Environmental > Aquatic > Freshwater > Lake | place: Great... | reverse complement strand
ATTATTAATAGCATTGATAATACCGTTGTATCGTTTCATCAATTCAATATCTGCTGGATCTTGACTGTTTTCTAATTCAGCTGCCATTGCATTTAATGCATCTACATCTGCCTTGTCTGGACCTGCATTTGGAGTTTGTGCCGGAGCCGCAGGAGTTACTGCTGGCTTAACTGTTGGCTTATCAGTTGGATTAGTAGCACCACCTCCGCCTAGTGCAGCCATTGCACCTGCGCCAACAGCAGCACCAGCACCAACTTTTGCAGTTGTGTTTAGAGCCTTGCCAGTCTTGGCACCAATGTTTGATGCTTTATTGACAACTTGTCCTTTGGTAGCACCTCTAGTAGACATACCAGCAACTTTAGCATATTCAGGATTTGTAAAACCTGTTTTAACAGCACTGCCAAAGTTTTTAATGCCGGCCCCAATTCCACCTAATGAAATTTCGTCAACTTGTTGACTTGATTCTATTTGAGCTAGACGATTTCTTAGCTCTGCAATTTTTTGTGTTTCTGACATAGCAGTTCCTTTAGTTTTTTGAGCATTTAATGCTGCTTGTGTTTTTGGTCCTAGTACACCGTCTGGTGTTAGACCGTTAGCTTTCTGAAAAGCCATAATTTGATCTTTAGTCATAGCAGGAGCAGCATTTGGTTTAGCCTGTGCTACTGCAGGTTGTGCTGTTGCATCTTTTGCCACAGCTGCCGCAATCTCATCTTCTCCTGGCATGTAACTACCAGTACGTTGTTTGTCACGTAGTGCTTGAGCACCTGCAATACCTATACTGGCAGCAGTGCCAACGCCTGGTATTAGACTAGCTGCACCACCTAGTGCTGATAATCCAGCGCCTGCCCAATCACCTTGTTTAGCACGACCGTAGGCATCATATGCACCTAAGGCAGCACCAACACCTGGGATGAATCTTCCAATGCCTTTGCTTGCTGCTGCCGCCGGAGCAGCAACCGCAGCTTCGTTTAGAATCTCAGGAGATTCTAAAGAACGAATAGCGGCAAGTGATTCGGCAATCGAATCTTTCATATTAGTATTTGATGCTTTTAATGATAGTTAAAATCTGATCATCGCCGTAGCTAACAGTTTCTTTTACAGGATACTTATTTCCATCAACTTCAAATTCATCAGCACCCGAGTCTTTAGCAGCATCAAGCGCACCGCTAAAGGCATTGCCTTCGTTAGGATCTTCTTTAACACCTTGCTTGGCCATGTTTGGATTACCAACGGCAGCGCCACCGCCTGTATTGGCAAAGCCTGTTGATGGTTTAGTAGCTGCGCCTGTTGGTGCAGGAGCAATTTGTGTAGGTTTTGCAGGAGCAGCTGGTGCAGGAGCAGAACCGCTAACACCGCCTGTCTTTTCTAACTTGTCCATTAGGGCTTTAAACTTTTCACGAGTAGCTGCAACTGCTGGATCTACGGCTGCCGGAGCAGCTGGTGCTGCCGCCTGCCCTGCAGTATTTGCTCCTGCTTCTTGATCCATTCTATTAGCAATTCGATCAGCTTGTGCCGCTGCGTCAGGTGCTTGATTTTGCGTTCCTACTAACTCTGGAGCAACAGCTGGCTTAGTGGCTGCGCCTCCTGGTGCAGTTGCTACTGTGTCTTTAAATCCTAACTGCTTGGCAATTTTTTGATCTTCTGGGTCAGTGAAATAACTTACTGGTACAGCATCTTTGCCTAGTGCTCTAGCTACAATGTACGGATCTTGTGGATTAGCCTGTCCCATTTTTGCCTGTTGCTCAGGAGTAAGTCCGGCTTCGTCTAGAGTATCTTCTTCTAGTTCATAACCAAATTCTTCAACTAGGCCACGTGCAATAGAACTTGTAAAAACAGGGTCTGCAGATTCTTTAACTACTCGACGTGCTACTGATTCTGTAATAACTTTTTTTGTTTCTACAGATTCTGTAACGATCTGTTTTGTATTGATTGTCTCTAACTTCTGCATTAATGCTTTTAAGTCCATTTTGTTCCCCAAATAATCTATAATATATTTATGCTCACTTAGCAGTCTACGGTAGCGAATCGCTTTCTGCGGGCAGCAGCCTCCCCACACTTAAAAACGCAAAGGTCCTAAGGTAGTGTGTTCTTATTCTTTAGAAGTAGCCCTTAGCTGCCAGCTGTGTTTGCGGTGTGCATCCATGCGTCCTGCTATAAAGTCACTTAATCCGTGTTCGCCTGCTTGTTCAGAAAGATCAAATACTATCTTTAACAGTTTAACCATTTTATCGCTATCTTGCAGTAATTCTGCAATCATAGCTCTATCTTCTAACATGTTTAATTCATCTTCAACTTGTGTTAGCATTGAAAAGCGTTGGAAACTGGCAGGTGTGTATGATCCTAACTTGCGAATATTTTCTGCAAAGTCATCAATTGCACCATACACTTCTTCATAGACTGTAGCAAACAACATGTGTAGTTGTGGAAACAATGGTCCTTCTACATTCCAATGAAAGTTTTGTGCTTTGATAGCAAATGCATATTCACTAGCAAATGCAATCTTCATTGCTTTTTTGAGTTCGTCCATTACTTCTTACCTGCTTTCTTTTTTGCAATAGCAATAGCTGCCTGTTGAGCAGGATTAACTGCTTCTTTAGGCACACAGTTAGGCACAGTCTTGCCACCTTTTTTCTTTGTACCTACCATCTTATGGCTGTCCCAGCAAGGATCGCTATCTTCTGCTATGCCTTCTTGAGCTGGTGCATCTAATAGCACAAACATCTTGTTGCCCATGGTATAAACCTTAGCACTAACAACTTTGTCACTACGTGCTATTCTTGGTCTAATACTTTTGTCACCAAACACCATTACGTCGTATGTTTCCCCACCGTATTCAACAGTTGCACCACCTGGCTTTAGATTGCTAGGTGTAGGTTCTGCTGCTGGAGGATTAGGTTTGCCTGTTAGGCGATTGATACTTGGATCAGGTAGTGATCCGTCTGCATTAGGAACAATGCGTTCAATAACACGTTCTGCTAATTGACGAGCACGTTCGTTAGGACGTTCTGCAGCTTCTTTTAATTCTTGCTCTACTGCTTTAAAGTATTTGCCAATCATGCTAGGCTTTGCACCTTCTGCTACATTAAGTACTGGAGCAGTGATTGTTTTCTTTTCTGCATAATGCTGCATAGTCATAGCTTCTGCAGTAGTAGGTCGATTCAAAGAACCCTTGCCTTCTACAATAGTAAGGAACTTTTTCATGTCATTGGAATCTACTGCAGGCTTCTCAGAAGCTCCATCCAATGCCTGTAGTATTTTCTTCATGTCCATGATTTAACCTTGTTTTACACCACGTGGGCCGCGATCATCTTTAACACCACCAGCTTTCATCAATGCAGTGCGATCGCCATAGTTTTTGCGATCAACATCTTTGGCTGCTTGTTTAATAGGAGGAGTTTGCGACTTCTTCTCAACATGTTTTAATGGATCAAACTTGTCGCCTTCATACATGCCGCCACATTCTTTTAGACCGTGTACTGGACATGATTTACCTTTGGGTGTATGATTGCATTTACCTGCTGCTTCTTTAATTTTCTTAGCAGGAGTTTTTGTAGTTGTAGTTTTTACACCACCCTTACCGTCTTGGTCAACAACTGTGCTTGTACCGCTACGACTTGCTTTAGCATTTGCTAACTTCTCGTTACCGTAATGACTACCTTCTTTAACTTTCTTGTCCTTAACAGCCTTCTTCATTGGCTCTTTCTTGTCGCCATCTTTGTCCATGTCTAGAAAGTCTGGCTTTGCACCTTCATTAGTAGTTTTAACACCACCCTTCATGATAGTCTGCTTGCCTGGGTTAGCTTTACCCCATGCCTTACTGTCTTTCTCTTGTGCTTTGTCGTGTGCTTTGTCACCAGCTTTCTCTGCAGAAGATTTTGATTTAGCTTGTGATTTAGGTTCAGTATGCTCTTCGTCACTGAATCTGTTTGGATTTTCTTTATGCTTAGTAACACCTTTCTTAGAACGATCAATCTCACCACCAGTTGATGACTTTTCTTCGTCTAGTGCTTTCTCTTTCTTCTTCATATCATCTTTAGCTTTAACAGCCTGCTTCTTAGCTTCTGTCAGCTTCTGTGCAAATGCACGACGAATGCTTTCTGAATACATGTCGCTGTTTTCAATAGCACTACCGTACTCACTGATCTTCATTTCGTATTCCATGTAGTGATACACAGACGCAATGTAGTCAGCGGCTTTGGTAATCTTAGCCTGTACCCAACCTTCTAGCTCTTGGTCTTCGCCAATCATCTTGAACAGCTTAAAGCTGTATTGAGCACATTTAAATAGGTCAGCACGAGCCATTTTTGCTTCGTGATCTGCTGGGCGGTGAAAGTTATCTTGCATTTTGAGAATTCTCCAATATCGTTGTATTTATCGTTTTAAGCTGCCACCGGTGAGTAAATTGTTAGGCATATCTAATGCGTTCTTTACTGTACCGTCTTTATTCTTACCTGCTTTTCCTGCTTTGTTTTTGTAAACAGGTCCTACGCTAACATTAGCAGCACTAGTACCACCTGGCGTAGCATCTTCTTTAACTAGTATTTCTCTTATTTTCATAGTATTATTCCAAGTATTGCGGAAAGCGTTTGTTGAAATGACGCATGATAATACCTGCTTTAGTATTTGCTTCATTTTCTTCTGGGCTACCAGTTAGTCCACTGCGATCGTGCAATCTGTGTGTAGTATTTTGTTTATAGTGTACTAATTCGTGTGCTAGTGTTCTAAGTATATCTGCAGGATGACGATCTTTGAGAGCTAACTGTATTGAGTTGTTTTCCATATCATAGCCACCAAAGCTAGGTTGATCACCTGTCTCTATAGTTTTATGAACGCTGATTCTTGGCAGTTTGTCTAGTTTTAGCAACTTCATTACAAATGGCAGAAAGTCTTCTAGTGCATCCATAGTACTAGGATGAATAACAGCTTCGTTAAGTGACTTCTTCTTACCAGCTTTCATATTAGCAAGCCAATGTGCTAACTGGCCCTTACGTCCACCTTGTTTAGCAGTCTTACGTAAACTACTTACTGATGCTTTAGTATTGATACCGTGACGTTTACTGTCGCCTTTGTCTTGTGGGTTCTTTCCATCAGCAAAGTTTTCATTCTCAATGCTTTCACCACCACCCCCGTCCCCTCCACCTTCTCCGCTGTAGCCAGCATAGTATCCATAGCCGCCGTAGGGACCTGGACCGTATGCCGCTGGCATACCTGAAGTACGCCGAGCTTTACGTCTGCGCTTCTTAGCCTCTCCTACATTGTATGTAGGATCAGTCTTTTGACGAGGCATACCTTTAGGTTGATTAGGATCTAATGGATCAATATCAGTAGTGGTAAGACCTGTCTTTTTTAATGCATCGATATATTTGTGTTCTTCTTCTTCGCTGCCAAAGGAGAATATAGTGCTAGGAGGCCCTTGACCAAAGTCGTGTTTGCCAAGACCTTTCATATTACTAATATGCTGACCCAACTTATACCAATCATAGACATCATCAACATCTACCTTAACAGTACCTGCAGGCATTGTAGGTTTAGTCTCCGGCCCAGGTGGTGGATCGTTTGGATGGTAATCCTCTTGACCTACTCGCTGCATTAATTCTCTTAAAAACATATTAACTTTCAAACACGTCTAGTGCATCGTTCCAATGTTTAATACGATCTTCTAAACCAATAGTGCCACCATTGATGCGTTTACTTAACAATACAATATCACCTTGATCGCAAATAGCATTTAGTTGATTCTTGTACCAAAACCAGCAGGCTGTGATAATAGCATACTCTGGTGTGCGTACTAGATCCGGATCGTTAGCTAGTGTGTCGTCACCAAATAGATCACGCGAGCATTGTGTATAGTTTGCACGACCTGTTAACTGTAGTATACCACGACCACGGAACTTGTATCCATCACCTGATGCTTCTGGACCATTGCCCATACGTCCACCGTAGACACGATTGGCAATCATCTCTGCCTTTTTGGCATATTGATTTGCAATAGCATCATCCGGGAAATACTTTCCAAATATACCACGTAGGCCTTTTGCACTATAGTTTAAATTTTCTTGTAAAATAGTAAAGTCTGCACTTTCATGCTGACCTTGTGCTACAAATCCTGCAACACGAGCTGCAGTGGTAATACCAAACTTTGGCAAGTAGGTGTTCATAGCATTGAACCAGAATGCTGGTTCTTTGTTCTTGTGTAGTAGGTGTGCTACTTTTTCTTGTGTAAAATCAAACTCAAAACTCATCTTAATCTCCAATAGGCTTTTCGCCAGTCATATAAGGTAGACTAAACCATAACTTAAACCATTCAGGTGTTCCTGATTTAATGTTGTGCTGTTTCATCAACTGACCTTTCTCATTGCCAGTAACGCTGATATTACTGCCTTCATTAATGTCATAAGGCTGCAGACCTTTATAACTATTAACACCAGCTAGGCGTTTTAACTGTGCAATTTCATCCATTACGCTAACCTAAATGCCTTCAAATTCTTCTTTGGCGTATTCTTATTTACATCAACAGTAGTATTCTGTTTTGTGATAATGCCAACGCCTGCTGACTCTAACGCCTTTTCACGTTGTAGTCTATCCCAAGCATTTTCAGCTACACTTTTCTGTCCATACTTTTTTAACTCTGCTTGTAATGCTTGTAGTTTGTTAGGACTACGAGCAATAGCATTACGTATATCTCCAGCAATCTTTTTTGGTAATTTGCTTAATACATCGTTAACAATATCTTCTACTTGACTACGTTGTTGCCCTATGGCTGGATTCTTAGGAGATTTAGCTACCACAGGCTCGTCATACTCATCTTCTAATTCTAAGTTGGCAATATATTCTTCATAGGCTGCTTTATTTTGCATCCAGCGATTGGCATTCTTTGTCAGTTGTGGAGCATTAAGATGTTGACCTAATTTGGCCAGTATTCTAGGAAGTTCATTGGCAATGTTGCCAAATGATCTTTTCATTTCTAACTCGCCATCAGCTTCAACTCCACGCAGGAATTGTTGCAACTCAACAGTTCTACGAGTGTTATACTTACATAGGTCATAGAGCTCATTCTGTAGTCTACCTACATACATGCTCTGTACCCAGCGACCACCAATGCCAGCTGCTACCATTCTAAATCCACGATCTAGTTCACCGTGATTTTCCATATACTTCTTGGCCTGAAACTTCATTGTGTCGTAGACATTAGTAATTGGTTCACCTATGTCATTGATAACAGCTCTTAGGGTGCTTTCAATACTAGTGCCTTCAGCTATATCTTTCTCTGGTTTCTTTACCTTCTGCTGGTCTTTCCAAAATTCTTCAGGATGTCTATAAGTTTTACTTTGTGGCCCTGCCTGTGATGCTTTGCGTACAGCATTATAATCTAATTTTTTTGGAACTACTGCTTGCGGCTTTTTAGCTAAGAATCCCAATAAGGATTCGTCTGTTGCTGGTTCTTTAACTTTTTTCTTGGCTACTTTTGCCGCAGCCTTTTCAGCATGTGGCATTAGGTAATGTTTTACCACATCAAAGAACGGGTGACCTGCAACTAGTGTGTTAGGGTCAACACCTGCTGCTTGACCAAACAAATCTCTATCGTCAGCTGCTACTGCGTTACGTAGAGCGGTTGCTGAACTTAGACGAGGTGTAGTCTGTTGTTGAATCGTACCAAACTCATAGTAGCCATGAGTGCCTTCTTTTCCATTGTATTGTACAAGAGTCTTAGTGACCCAGTCTTCGTCAGTATAAACATTTAACACAATGTTACCGTGCTTTTCATATACCTTGCTGGCCAATGTTAACCAACTAATTTCAGCAACAATATGTCCTTTGATTTCAGGATATACTGCCTGCATTGCTTTGACTTTAATGTCAAACGGTAAGGGATCCTTAGGGCCTTGTGTACTTTTATTAGTACCAACATACCATACTGAATTCTCAGAAGCCATTTCCCACGCTTTCATGTGTCCCATGTGAGGAGGATTAAAGCGGCCAAATATAATGCCTACTGATTTAGCTTTGGCTTCAAATAGTTCTCGTAGGATCATCTTTTTTCTCAGTTGCTCTTTGTTTTTCGTCGTGATAGAAATTAGTTTCTTCACCTTGTAGCTTATCGCAGATTTCTTCTAGTGCTGGTCTTGACAGTTGTTGTTCCATGCCTTCAACAGGAAATGTATTTTTATAATGTTCAAATGCCTTCTGCACAATAGGAGCAAATGCTGCAGGACGTACACCACGTCCTGCTTCACAGTGGCGTTTGAATTTTTGTAGAAACGGATGATATTCGCCTCTATAGAATTGTGGATCGTTACGCATGAAAAAGATTAGATCATCATTTAGATCAAACTCTTCGCGTTTCATGTTAGGGTTGTAAAGTTCAAATATTTTCATAATTATTAGCAGATGACCGTGGTCATAAAAAATCCCTCTTACGATATTTATCGCAAAAGGGATAATAGGAATTAGCTTTGATCAACTTTTAACCACTGATTCTACTGTGTGTATGTAGCCGCCCACAAACATTTTAACCATTGTAAGCGTCTTTTCGTCTTTAACATAGAAATGACTACCGCCCCAACAGGCTTTCTTACATAGATCTGTTTTAGCACGTTTAGGCATACGTATTTTATCCATGCCTTCGCACCATTGAACAAAACTAGTAAACTCTTGTCTTGTACGTCCCATTGTGACTTTGTAATCAAAATCAATGTTTTTAACAATAACCTTGCCTTCGTCTAGTATAGATTCAGTTCCTACTGTAGGCAAACTAACATATTTGACTTTATCACTGTCAATTTTAGCTAACTTTTCTAAATCTAATTCGTTGTTAGTATAAAAACTAATTAGAGGATTTTCTACTCTTAGTTCGTAATCTTTAAGTTTTTTAAGAGTATTACAGAGCTGTATAGTATATTGTTTTTCGTAAGGATTCAATTTTATAAACCATGGGTCAGCATCTGATTTATCTTGTTCGGCAATATAATTTTCAACTAGGTCAAAATTACAGCCTCTAAACCAGCTGGCACTACGTAATACAAGTACAATCTTATATTTGTATTTGTTATTAAACAGTTTAGTTGTCTGCTTGGTCTGTATTGACTGATGTAATTTCATCTACAATTACCTTTTGTACTTTAGGTTTAGCAGTTAATGTTAACGCACCTTCTGTAACACTAATAGTTAAACTTCCCCCGTTCTTTAAGTCTCCAAACAACATCATTTTAGCCAGTGGACGCTTGATGTCCTTGTCAATAACACGTTGTAACGGACGAGCACCCATTTTACTGTCAAAGCCCTTGTCAATCAACCAGTCAATGGCATCGTCACTAATTTTAACCTTAATGCCTTTGTCTTTAATTTGATCTTTAACTTCAACCATAAACTTGCCAACAATCTTGATCATTGTTTCTTTAGTTAGCTTGCCAAAGGTAACAACACCGTCTAGACGATTGCGGAATTCAGGTGCAAAGAATTTCTTCAATGCTTCATCACTGTACTGCTTTTCCTGTTGACCGAAACCAATCTGATTCTTCTCAGAGTCACTAGCGCCAGCATTAGTTGTAATGATTAGAATCAAATTACGGCAATCTGCTTTCTTACCATTAGATCCTGTGACAAATCCATTGTCCATCATCTGCAATAGAATAGTTGACACATCAGGATGTGACTTTTCTATCTCATCTAATAACAATACACAGTTAGGATTTTCTTGAATTTGTGTAATCAACAAACCTGCATTTTCTTCAAAGCCTACGTAGCCTGGAGGTGATCCAATTAACTTGCTAACTGAATGTTTTTCTTGATACTCACTCATGTCAAATCTGATCAACTTAACACCTAAGTTTTTAGCCAATGCTTTTGCAGTTTCTGTCTTACCTGTACCAGTTGGTCCCATAAACACAAACGCACCTACTGGACGATTCTCTGCTTTTAGTCCAGCTTGACTAACTAAAATCTTATCTACAATTTCTGTTATAGCAGTGTCTTGTCCGTAGACTTCTTGTTGTAGATTGGCTTCAAGATTAACAAGACTACTTGATTCTTGTTCTGCAATCTTTTCAGTAGGCATGTTAACTACCTTGGCCAGTTCGTACTGAATAGCTGCCTCATCAACAATGCGGTCGTCTGCAAGTTTTAAATTAAAGCGTGAGCAGGCAAGGTCGATTAGGTCAATTGCTTTGTCAGGCAACTTCTTATCTGTTTGATACTTAATACTAAGTTTAACTGCTGCCTGTATAGCATCGTCTTTGATCTTAACATTGTGATGACCTTCGTAGTACTTCTTAATACCCTTAAGGATCTGTACTGCCATTTCTGGAGTAGGCTCATCAATAGTAATACGAGCAAACCTACGCATCAATGCACGATCCTTCTCAAAGTACTTGCGATACTCTTCCCACGTAGTTGATGCAATAACTTTAATGTTGCCTTTGCTTAGTGCAGGCTTCATCATGTTAGCAAGATCATTACTACTTTGTTGTCCACCTGCACCTGCACCACTGATCATGTGTGCTTCGTCAATAAACAAGATTGTTTTGCCTTTCTTGTCAAGACCACGTAATACTAGTTTAAATCGTTCTTCAAAGTCGCCACGATACTTTGATCCTGCAAGCATAGCACTGATGTCAAGATTATACACAGTGTATTCTTTTAAGAAGTCTGGAACAGCACCTTTAACAATGTTAAACGCAAGTCCTTCTGCAATAGCAGTCTTACCTACACCTGGATCACCAACTAGGATTACATTTGATTTACTACGACGACCTAATGACAGGGCAATGTTTTCTAATTCATCAACACGGCCAATTACTGGATCAACCTTATTCTTTTTAACTGCATCATTAAGGTTAGTTGTAAATGCACGTAAGGCTTTTTCGCCTTGACCGTCTCTTGGCTCTTCCATTTCTTCTGTTTCTGTAATTTCTGAATTTAAATAGTCAGCAAATTTATCTTTATCAATTTCTGCTTGTTGAATGTAGTAGTTTGCATATGAACGCTTTTCGCTCATCATAGCAAGGAATACATCTGTTGGTTCAATTTTTTGACGCCCATTAAACAGGACCTGTGTAAATGCACGATTAAGCACACGCTCTACTGCCTGTGTCTTACGTGGTTTAACATCAGTTTGTTCTGTGATAATTTCATCACACTTGTTTTTAAGATATAGCTCTAGATTCTTTTTAAGGAAATCAGCATCTGCACCATAGCCAGTGACACACTTGTTAAACGAGTCTTCGCATAACATAGAGAACAACAAGTGTTCAATCGTTAAGTATTCGTGTTTTAGCTTCTTTGCTACATCAATGGCTTTTTCAAATACCATTTGTAATTCGCTGCTAGGTTCTACCATTTAATTTCCTTTAATACAATTATTGTAGTTTAGCATATAATGTCTTTAATTCCTGCACTAATTGGGGATCTGTTACTGCCGGAATGTCTACGTTTAATATAACAATTAAACTGCCTAGTCTACCTGAATTAATATCTCTAAATCCACGTCCACCACTGGCAAACTCTGACCCATGTCTAATGCCAGGACGTAGCTTTAGTGGCATAATTCCGCCATCTAAACAGTTTACTTCTTTCATGCACCCAGTCATTGCTTCTAATGCTGACACAGTCACAGTTGTGAATAGATCGTTACCACGTCTTTCCCATTCTGGATCAGCTTCTACCATCACAGTAACGTTCAAATTGCCACGAGGCATGTTTGGAAAAGCATCGTCACCTAGGTCAGCATAACGAATAGTTTGTCCGCTTTGTACACCTGGAGGTATATCTACTACTACAGTTTGTGCTCGTCCAGCGGGAGTGTTAAATCTAGCTTCAATTTGTGTACCTAGATAACTCTGCTTGAATGTGATAGTAACGCGAATAGATAAATCTCTATTACGACGTTGTTGATGAAACCCTGCAAATCCTGGACCAAATCCAAATGTTGCTCCAAAGATATCGTTTATATCTGGGAATCCTTGATTGCCGCTACGTGCGTGAATAAAAGGGTTATTTTTTTGAGCGTTATACTGTTGTCGTTTTTGCTCGTCGCCTAACGTGTCATACGCTTGCGATATTTCTTGAAATTTTTGTGTGTCGCCGCCGCGATCAGGATGATTCTTCATGGCCAACTTTTTGTAGGCCTTTTTGATATCATCCTGACTTGCGTTTTCAGCTACACCTAATATTTGATAATAGTCCATAGTACTATTATATAGCACTAGAATTAAAAGGTCAATCTAATTCAGGAAAGTCTTCGTCAAACGGTGGTCTGCTAGGCATTGGTTTGGCCATAGTAGGCATCATTGTTGCTGCCGCAAATCCTCCGGCTGCACCAACTGCTGAGGCTCCGAATGGTGTAGCCGCTGTCGCTCCAAATCCTGTATTGCTACCAAAGCTGCTTGCGCCGTTCCCGCCAAATGGTGTTGAACCAAAACCACTGCTTGGGGCACCGAAGCCTCCTGCTGACGGTTGGCCAAATGCTGGAGTCCCGCTCGCAAATCCTGTTCCTGGTATTGTTGCGCCATTTCCAAATCCTCCTATTGGTGCTGGGCTAGGTGGCTTAGGCCATCCTGCATTAGCCGCTGCCAGAGCTTGCTTCTGTGCGTCTTTGTCCCCGCCTGCTAACATAATACCTGACAGTGTACCAGTTAAGAATGTAGCAATAGGGATAATCAATTCAAAAAACTTTTGATCAATAGGACTAATTGCATTTAATGGTTGGGTGACAAAAATTAACGAATATAGTACAACAAACACAATGCCAAATAGCGTTAATGCTAAACAAATTCCAATGAAGAACTTTAGTCTAACCATTAGCTGTTCTTCAGTGTACATGATGTTAGGTTGATTATTTTCCACAGTTGGCTCCTTGTGTGTTAGGCGCTCCAGCAGCGGGCGCAGAAATTGTTTTAGTCGATTCATCTTTTGGTGGTCCTAATCTTGGGTCACGTTGACCTTTAAAAATATGCTCTGGGCATGTGCGAGTAACGTCACATTTTGGTAATTTACAAAAATCTTTGTCCCAATTGTCTGGATCTTGACAAGGATATCGAAATCTATCACCACTAAACATTGCTAATAGTATTGGAAATACTATTAACAGTAGCAGATATTTCATCAGTTTTTGATCACCCATTTTCTTTTTCCTTTTTGCTAAGTGCAAACTTCTCACTAGCAGTAAATCCCAATCCAGCAATAACAATATACATCATGCTTTCAAATGCTGTTGAATTGAGCTTGTAGTTAAAAAATTGTTCAGACATCATGCTGATAGCACACAGTATAAATGCCAACAACGTTACAACTCGTTTGCTGCTTACTGTGCCGTTAATGCTGTCACTTAACAGATAACCCATCATATTGCCTGACCCTTTATGTACTACTATTTATTTCACACTTTCAAATATCTGTTTTTGGCTTTTATACCATTCAACCCAGCCTTCTTGTTTAATTTGACAATTTTTATACAATGCGTAATTTTGAGTTACTGTAGTTAGCATTGCACTTAGCTTAGGACTGTTGTCTGCTAGTTTTAAATTAGGGCAAGCTTCTAATAACTCTTTAGGAACATCGGGGAACTTCATAACTACTGGTACAGTAGTGCTACATCCTACAAGCGCAAATGCTGCTATCACAATCAATAATTTCATTTAGCTTCTCCTACAGGAGCTGCCGCATCGTTTAAAATTTGTATCGCTATAGGATCAACCTTACATTCAGCATCGATAATTTTTTCAACTTCTTTAATGCGCTCTTCAATTTTTATTTGTACTTCTTTAACTATCTTAGTTTTATAAACAATCTTTTCTTGCACTACAGTATTGACCACAGCAGACTTTGCTTCTGCTGCTTTAACTTTTTCTTCTAACTCTGCTACTCTAGCTAGCCACGCTTTCTGCACACCGTAGCCGCCCATAAAATAAGCACCTGCTGCCAGTGCTAGAACACCTACCAGTTCCATTGGCAACTTCCATTGCGTTATCATGGGAATCCATGTTACCAACTTGCTAACAATGTATAGTGTAATACCGGCACCCACTAGTGCATAATAAATTATAACAAATATATTTTCTGGTATTAGACTAACTATCCACATTAGACTTTTTCCAACGCTACGGCATACTTGCCGTTCTCAAATACAAATGTATTTCCAATTTTAGTAATGTTGTAGTTACCTACGTACTTGGTAAAGTACATGATTTCACTCATTGAGCTACCTTCTAACATAATTGGACCTACGATATTATCATAGACTTCGGCTTTTGTTCCAAAGTCTGAAATGCGCATACGCAATGGTTCTGCATATTTCTTTTGGAATACAATATCTTCTTGATCAACACTTACTTGTTCTAAGTAGCTACGGCCAAAGAAGTTACTAAAGTTATTCATATGATTTTCTTGAATAGTAATTTCGTAAGCATCGTTAGTCTTTGGAATCATTTCGTTTAAATTCTGTTCATCTGCATCAACACTATTAAAACTCTTGTGATATCTAAATTTAAAATTATCTACTTCTGCTAGTAGTCCAACACCATTGAGCAGTTCTAAAATTTGTTCGTGTATGCGACGGTTACGTTCAATTTCAACAAACACTTTGTATTTGCCGTCACTAAGTTCTCCCGGACTAGCATCTGCATCTAGTACAAAGTCGTAACCATTTTCCATAAAGGTCACTAGATCGTCAGCAGGCTCTTGGCTCTTTACAGTAAATGCTAGAACAACTATGTCCTTGTCATCTCCCATTTTGCTAGAAAAACTGTCAACTTCAAAAATATTATCTACTAGCATACGTAAATCACCTGCTAGTAATCCTTCATTAAGCTGCGACATTAGGTTCTCCTCCTGCAGGTGCTGCTGGCATGCCGCCTGCAGGTGCTGCCACCGCCGCTTGTTCTGCTGCCTGAGGCGGAGCTGAATCAACATTTGCATTACGACCAATGCCCATACTTTCTTTCATCTTGGTCATATACCCGTTAAAAATATCTTGAACTAGAGTCTTAGGCATGGTAATTTCCACTAACCATACTGGTGTTTGATCTAACTTGCCTTTGCGTGTGCCAGGACGGAAGTCGTCTGGAGTCTTAACTTGCCTTGGTTCTAACAAATTTGTTTTTTCGTAGCGCACACGACAGCCGTAGTCAATTAATCGTTTAGCTGCCATAGGATCAGGCATCTTCTCACGTGGCCACATAAAGCTAGCAGTTACCCAGTGACGATCAACTTTAGGTCCTGAAGCTAGTTCCCCATCGGCCCAGTTTTTATATACGTACATATTCATCTCGTCTAGAACACGCTCAAAGTCTTTAAGTGTGCTTAGGCTAGAATTAGTGCTGTAAATTGATTCTACGTTTTTAATAACGTCAAGTATATCGCGCATAGTTATTCCTAGAAGGTTCTACTCTTATTTAGCAGGTTTTAAATCATATGTTGCTAGTTTATTCTAGTCCAAAATGACTAAGTAATAGTGTAGGACCTCTGTAGTTACTGAGGCGGTCGCTACATGTCCTGCTTTACTAAAAGTGGGAGATACTTAATGAGTAAAAACAATCGAGTGAAAAAACGTTTTACTTCAGATGTGAATGTAATTGATTTCCATGCACACAAACCTGCGAAAAAACAGCGTGTAAACCTGTTACCTCGCAATAAACACCAAGAATCTTATCTATTCAAGCTCAACGATGACAACAAGAATATCTTGTTTGCCGTCGGACCTGCTGGTACGGGCAAGACCTTGTTGGCTGTTCAAATGGGAATCAAACTTTATCAAGAAGGTAAAGTTGATAGGATTATAGTCACTAGACCTGCCGTTTCTGTTGATGAGGATTTAGGATTCTTGCCTGGTACGCTAAATGAAAAAATGGCGCCATGGACAAGACCAATCTTCGATGTATTAGGAGAATATTATCTAACTAAGGAAATCGAATCGATGCTAGAAGAAGGCATTATTGAAATCAGCCCACTCGCATATATGCGCGGCCGCACATTTAAGAATGCTTATATTATTGCGGACGAAATGCAGAATGCAACTCAGAACCAGATGAAAATGCTACTAACTCGCCTAGGAGAAAACTCTAAAATGGTAGTAACTGGTGATTTGAACCAAGCAGACAGATTGAAAGACAATGGACTTATAGACTTCATCGGTAAGATTGAAGGACGTAAGTTATCTCACATTGATATTGTGCGTTTTGATAGTCACGACATTGAACGCCATAATGCTGTTAAGGAGGTGTTAGACCTTTACGGTGACGATTAAAGAAAAAGGGGACCTAGTCCCCTTTTTAGTTTTTCCCAATACCGTTTGGCCAATCCATATGTATTAGCTTGTCTAATGGGAAATCATAATAAAAATAATGTGTTCCAACTCTTGGCACAGTTACAACCCATTCTCCTCCAATTAGCACTCCACTTTGACTGCTAGTAGGACCGTTCCACTCAGTGCCGTCCATTTTTATACTGTTATCTACACTAATAACAGGAATCCCAGCAAGATAAGAAATGTTTCTTAAATGTGCATTATGCCAATCACTCATCACACTATCATACATTCTTCCAACATCTCTTTCTGCGTTAGTTGCATGTAAAAAAATATGGGCTCCGTCATTGAACGACATGCGTGTTAGATCAGGATATTCTTTCTTTCCATAAAAATCAGCACAGATAAATGCACCTGCTATGAGCGGTATGTCATGCATGTCTAATTGTTCATCTAAGAATGGAACTATAATGTGCTCTGAAGATGGAGCAATGCCAAGCATAACATCGTAGGGGGTAATAATAGTTTTATCAACGGTACGATTGAGAATTCCATCCTTTGAATAAAATCTAATTTGGTTTCGTCTAACTCCTATGTCATTTTCATTTTCGGTCCATAGAGTTCCTAAACATAGGCCAACTTTGTTAGCAGCATATTGTTCAATTTCTGTAAGTGCATCAACTAATTCTGGCACATCAAAATCTTTAATATATCCGCTAAGTGACCCTTCTGGAGTTATTAAATAATCAACTTGATTATCAACTGCCCAGTCAATGGCAGTTTTAATTGTTTGTACATTATTTTTTAATATTTTAGAGCAAGGTATTTGTGCACCTGCAAATCTTACATTTTTCATTTTTTTCTATCCGTATTAAAACTTATTACAATTCGATTTGAAGTTGTATTAACATTAACTCCATGATCTAGCCAACTTGGAAATAGGTATAGGTGATTCTCTTTAATATCTATTTCTGTTTCAAGTGCAGAAAATACATTGTTTTCCCCTTGAGTTGTCGCAATGTCGTTCATTTTGCACTGTGCAATAGGAGAATTAAAAAACAAATTACTGCTACCTGATGTTAATAATGGGTAGAATGCACCACTTACTGTACTTCCGTAGTGACGATGTGCATTTACTCTTGCACCGGCACCCATAATATTGTACCAATTGTTAGTAATATAGATATTTTCTAATCCTGCAATACTGGCATAGTCAAATATGCAGAGTTGCATAGTATTTTTTAAATTTAATAATCTAGGATCGTCTAGAATAGGAATTATACCAAAACTACTAATACTATTTTCTAATAGTCCGTGAGGTCGGCACAGTTGTTTAGTTTCATCAATCACTTCTAACAATGTACTAATGCTGGTGTGGCCTGATAGATCAAACGCTATTACGCATGTTGGAAATAAACTAAAAGTTTTTTCAATAGTATAACCTTTTAAATTCATAAATTTATAAATGATTTAGTTTAGCAACGGGTATCCAATGATTTACACCCCATTGTATTCGATCCTCTGGAACACAATCAAATGCAATAGTAATCCTAGGCCTATCTACATGCGGCCACGGATATGTACGATGAACATCTCCGTCTGATTTACTAATAACTAAAGTACCGTTTTTACTAGGTACATCAAATTCTTCCCCGCTTGGTAACCTATAACTAGTTATGCTCTCTTCGCTATCAACACAAACAAATCCGTGCCATGTGTTATCTTGAGAACCCCAGTGTGAATGCCAGTCAATAAACTGCTCATAAGTGCAGTAGTTTAACCAACATTGTATATAATAATTTTTATCAGTATTACACACTATTGAAAATACTCTACAAATTTCTTGATATAGCTTATGAAATTCATCATAGGGAAATAACAATAAATTATAATGATTAAACACTCGTGTAGTTAGCGGCCCAGTTGCTATTGCACCCTCTACTTGATCAAAATTAGAGTTAATGTATTGATTTAATATGTCACAGCTTTCTCTAATTTTTTCTAAGTTAATATCCAACGGATAAACTTTAACGTAATCGTTATTCATTATATGTGACTTAATCTAATTAATGTAGCAGCCAGATTAATTTCTGGATCACTAACTAATGTATGATCTACTAGCCCTTGCTTAATAATGAGAATTGCTTTCTCTTGTACAGGTTCTTCTCCAAAGATTGCAACATTGTCATACAACCAGCGATAGATTTCTTCCATCTCTTCTGGTCGAGCCTGTCCGCACACTAGTTTACGTGCTTCGCTAATCTTGCCTTTCTTAAACAGCTCAACCATTTCAATCTTATAGTCAGCTTCTCCAGTGTCGCCTTTCTCTGGCGTGTGTAGCTTGCCTTCTAGGCTGTTCATCTGTACAGTATTAATACATTTACGTAGGTCTGGGTAAGTTGCTTTAACAAATGTATCTAGTGTGTCAAGATCAAACTCTACGGTCTCTTCAACGAGAATAGTAGCCACACGAGCAGTAAATTCATTAACGTCAACTCGTTCAATGTGGAAGCCTTGACAACGACTATGGAGAGCAGGGATAATCCTATTAGGATAGTTACAAGTAAGAATAAAACGAGCGGTCGTATGGTATTCTTCCATGACTCCACGTAGTGCGGCCTGTGCGTTAGGTGATAAGTAATCTGCTTCATCTAGTAATACTACCTTAAAGTCTCCAAATGGAATCATTTGTACAAAATTAACAATCTTATCACGAACGTCTTCAACTGAGTTAGTACGTGACGCATTGATCTCTAGAATGTCTAAGTCTTGAATTTCAAGTTCGTTAAACAGGATCTTAGCCAGTGTTGTTTTACCAATACCTGCATTGCCGCTAAACAACAAGTGTGGAATCGTGCCTTGTTTAATCCAACTTTGTACTTGTTCTTTCTGATGGTTATCTCTGAACACATAACCGTCAACCTTTGCAGGACGGTATTTTTCAACCCATAGTTCTTTCATAGTTTAGTTCCAAAGTGTTCGTTAACGCATTTAATAACTTCTTGCACTACACATTGTGCCTTATCTAGGTCATGATTAGTGTAGGTACATCTGTTGTAGGTTTTTTTGTCATTCATAACATTAAAGATATCTTTAATGATTAGTTCTGCAAACTTTTCGTGATCAAAGTTTGAGTATGGATTATAGCATTCTATTGCCAGTTCCTTAATCCGTTCTTTCATACTAGTTCCTCTACAATACCTAGCACTTCTGCAAGAATTAATAAAGTACCTGCCCAGAACAGATTTCCTATTACTAGATTGCCACCTGCTACAATGCGTAAAAAACTCTTTACAAGGCTAACATAAAAATGTCCCTTGCTTGTATCCTTAGGTTGTATTTCCATTTTTGTTCCTTTCTGCGTCAACTACACGCTGACGTAATTCTGTTGTTGAAAAACCGTGTTTCCTATGATTGTAATACACTTGCATATCTAAGTGCTCACCTGTAAACGATTTAGTCATATACTCTTGTCCTAGTATTCTAACATTAATAGGATAAGAAAGCAAGATGTTTAGTAAATCTTCTTCAGTGGCATACACTAGTATTTCGTCAATGTATTTGCAGGCCTTGAGCTGTTCGTATCTTTCAAACACACCTTGAATGGGTTTATTCTTTTCAGGACGATCAATAGTAGGGTCTGTTTGTAGGCCAACTATTAAATAGTCGCATTGTGTTCGTGCTTCTTTAAGCATCATGATATGACCTGCGTGGAACAGGTCAAAGGTTGAGCAAGTGAATCCTATTTTCATTCTCTTATTATAGAGAAAAAGAAAGGGTCTGTCAAGACCCTTTGAGTTACTTGCTCACATAAGGAGCCAACTCCGGCGGCACCCACCCTACGGGTTTCAATACCTTACCGTCCTCACGTTTACGAACCTTGCCAGTTTCTTTGTCGATTTTAGCAAAGTTAGTAGCCATAACTTCTTTCCAGGCACCTTCTGCATCAAATCCTGCTGAGTGAATAGCACCTGTTGTTACAACAATAAAATCAAGTAGTGCATCTAACTGCTCTACACGATTTTCCATTAGCAGTGCTGCTTTGAGCTCCTTCCATTCTTCATCCATGAGATCCAAATATAGTTTATATTGATCTTTATTAAATGAGCCCACTGTTTGATCACAGGCCCGCATGAACTTTTCCTGGTCTCTAAATGTGTTAGTCATAGTTCTCTTCCAATCCATGCGTCATCTGGTGGCGCCTCGTCTGATACCATTAGCATACATTTAGTATCAACCTTTCTAATGATTTTTTCACCTTCATCGTCTTCGATCTTAATACCTCGAGTCCAACGACCGTGTTCCATCAAAATCCATTGCCCCACGGATACATCTTTTTGGTCCGGGCCCACTGCATATATTTTAGCCCATCTAGGATGAACGCCGTGTGCTTTGCCATTGTCACTTTGTATGATAATGCCGCCGTTGCTTTTTTGTTCACTGAAATTCATATCAGTAACTATTACATTATCAGTTAATGGCTTCAAAGTGGATACCTTCCAAGCATTAATATTAATGCCTGGATTTTTAAAAATCTCTGACATAAAACCTCTTATCTTAAATCTGAACTATCTGTATGGTACTCTGTACTTGCTTCTTCGCGTTTACGAACAATTTTTCCATTTGGACCTAACTCATCGCCACGAGCGTTCATTTTAGCATTACCTACTGCTAGAGTAGATTCGTTGCGAATACGTAGTTTGTCAAGGTCAATTTCTTTACCTTGCATAGTTTTATGCACTTTTCTTGCTGCTTCTTTCATTGCCATAATAGTTCTCCTTACGGTATATTACTTATCTCAGGAATTCATGCCAGTCTAAATTATATTTTATACTGTCTATTTTGTGTACACCTATAATGTATAGTACATAACTGGCTACTGAACTTCCTCTACCCACACCCCATACTAAATTATTAGATCTACAAGTATCTACAAAATATTTGAGCCAACGTAACAGATCTAACATATTACGTTCTTTATATTCTTCTAATTCTTCTACAATGCGTGTGAGATTTTCTTTAGGACTGCGATCTACAATGAATGTTTCAATGTCCATTGTTTTATATTCATCGGGCATAAACCAATCTGTTTGACAAATTTGATCAAACTCAACTTTGGATATGTCTAACTCTGTGCTTACATTTAGTTTAACAAATTTTTCAAATTGACTAGTGTCTATACTTGGATCGATGATAATTTGATCAAGATATTCTATTTGCCCTTTGTAGAGCATGTTAAAAATATCTTGTTCTTGAAATACAGGATTACTGAATTTGTCTAATAGCATCTAGCTATTTTACTTGACGTTTATCAGTTTGTCAAGCTCGGGAGCCTTGGTTTGGTGTTGTTGCCACATCTTTGCTTGCCTACTTCTTAGTTCTTCTCTGTACAGATCCAAAAACATGGCAATTTGACTTTGCACACTTGGGTTACTAGATTGCCAATACTTTTTGCCAAGATCCGAAATCCTTGCTTCAATTTCCGCGTCTTTTAATTTACTGTAATCTTCTGCTAATGGATGCATATTAAATTGCCTCGAATGTTCCTAATGACTTAATAAAGATATTATCCCCGCCATCAATAGTCCATACGTCAAAAATATAATGTTTGGCTGCAGTACCTGACGTAACTAGCGGATAAGTTAAACCATTGTCAACAAAAATATCAGCACCACTAGGTAATAAGAATGTAAGAGTTCTTATAACTCCGCCGTCAGTTAGATCAACTCTAATTTTAGAAAATCCGCCAGCTGGCCAGTTGGTGAATGAAACAGTCCTATTTCCAGTACCAGTAAATGTATGTGAAAAATATTCTGCATTTGGAACTTCAACAGTAAGATTACTAGTTTGATTACCAGTAAGAACAGTACCATATAATAAGTTAGTTTCAGCATTTTCAATTTTAACACCGTTAAAATCGTTGTCTGCATTTGTTTTAGCAGTGGTTGCCTGCAATGCAGTAATTTCACCAGCAGCAGTTGCTAGTCCAGTTTTAATGTAGGTAAAGTTATTTCTAAAACCTACACTATTGTTGTCTTGTCCTGCTACCGGAAAGTTTTGGTTAATTGTTGATGATACTATTGCGCTGGTCATGATATTGTTGTCCTATCGTTTTTAAATGCGATGTATTTATCGGCTGAGTAGCCGGTGACAGAATCTATTATATATCTGTCAATTACATAGTCAATTTGCTTAAAATCAAATTCTCGATTTTTAATGTTTAAAATAATGTCGTCTGCCGTTCCTGGCTTGCAGTAGCATAGAGGTACAGCTTTAACAAAATCTAATTCTTGCACACTACCGTCTTGAACTGTTCTCATCCAAAGTGGCAAATAGTTGCGTTCTTTTAATCCTAAAGATTTAATGCGATCTCTCCAGATGCTTATACTAGCAGGGAACACAATGTTAGTATGCGGGTCTCCGGCATACACTTCGGTGCTGTCCAATGTAACATTAAACGGATCCGGAGCATGCCAAAATTGTCTATCTTGATTAAAAGGTCCTAGATAAAATTCGTTGTTTTGATCAACAGTTATTGGAGTGTTTGCAGAACTAATACCTGTGAATACATGTTCAGGTAATTTAGCATTGTTAGTTTCTAATGGATCTACAACTTCTACATAGACTACTTCGTAAACTACTGTGTTTGTTCCAGTAATCTTTGCCTGTGCTTTCTTAACAGCGCCAAATTTAAATTTTTTAGGTTTATGATTACGACCCAGGGCACCGGCAACTTCTGCAGCTGACTTGGTTTCTATACCTGCAAACACTAGCATTTTAAGATCTTTCTGTATGCCAAAGTTTGGATCACTCGGTCTGTATATTGATTGAATACTAAACACATCAGAGTCGGTAATAAAGTCTTTGAATAGATCTCTTTGTGTTTGTTTTAGGAAAGGTCTAACAATCAAGTTACTGTACAATCTGTCATTTGGAGTATCAATGTTTAGCGTAAACTCTCTTGATATTGCACTATAGCTGAGTATATCTCTAGCCTGTATCGTAAATGCATAGTCTTTGTCTAAGGTAGTAGTACCGTCGTCTAACAGTAGACCCCCACCATCTAGTGTAAGTATTCCTGGCGCATCTTCACCACCAAATTGGTTTACTTTACCTACAATCTCTCCGTCTAGACTTAGTGTTAGTCCCGGAGGCAATGTTCCTGATTCTAATACGTACAATATTGCACTATTTGACACTGTACTAGATGCACTAACAGCTAAGGTGCTAACTAGATTAGCACCAATGCTACCTAGATTGCTAGGAGTATTCCATGTCATTACGCTATCAATTTCACCCAGTACCTGTACGCTAAATGTACGTTTAGAGTTGGCAATTTCACCACGGTCACTTAGTCTAGTGGCAGTTACTGTGAATGTATAGCTTTTTGTAATTGCAGGTTGATATGGAACAACTCCAAAAACTTCTGCAGTTCCCTGATCAAATTGCATGCCCAATGGAAGTGTACTAGCAGTGCCTAATTGTATAAATTTGTTATTAGCAACACCAATAGCCAACGGCGGAGATAAGGTTAGAATAAATTCAGTTGATGATACATTAGTAACATTGATAACATTGTATGTAGTGGCATCTGCATCTGTCACATAATCCTTAAGACAGAGTTTATTACCTACAACGGGAGTGCCAGTTGTATTTTTAATTCTTAAAAGATTTTTAGTTATTTTGTTTTCAGTTGCTAAGGTAGTATAAGCATATCCATCAATGATAGGGTTTACTGTGTCTAATGAGTAAATGATAGGTCCTAGTTCCAATGCTTTGTACGTATCTAATTTAAAAGTTAGATAGTTATTGGCTCTTTTTACACCCAAGTTACTGGCTGTGGTCCAAATAGGAGCACGAACATAAGTTGAGTCTACTGTAAATACTCCGTCGCCTGCCCCAATGGCCACGGTGTCGGCACGGAAGTAATCGTCACCTACTACAAATATTTTAAACTGTCTTGTTGAACTAGTGTCCCCATCTGTAACAGTAACTAAAAATTCATAGTATCTATTCAGCTTCTTAGGAGTTAACGAAGTTTCTGCATAATCGTAGATTACAGTATCATAGACATAGCTGTCATAACCGTTAGAAGGACGATAACCGAAGTCGTAGGCCACTTCATCAAATATTGCAGTATCATATGCGCCATTGCCAGTGCCTTCTGGAATTGCTAATGTAGGTTGTATCCAACCTACAATCCTTCCGTCTTCAGTTAGAATCAACCCAGGAGGCAAATCTCCTCCATTCTTAGGTTGAAAATATTTTAATGTTTGACCAGCTGCCGTGTCAAAGTCTGTAGCCACTAATTGAAAATCAATGTAAGAACTGTCTAGTATATAATACTGATCGTTTGCCCCAACAGGCAACGATCCAACAGGAGTAACCCACGTTGGTTCGTCTGCTCCTTCTATGGTCCAAAAAAATGTTCTATCTGCAATTTGTCCATTGTAGCTGGCTCGGATAACAAATTCAAAAACTGTAGTACGTGGAACTTCAAATGGAGTACCAATAATGTAGTCGCTAGACAATCTTAGACCGTGAGGAACACGACCTGATATAACAGTAAAAGTAACATCGTTAGCAGTTATACCTAATGCTGTATATGATACCGGTAACTGTTGGACTATTTCACTGCCTTCAGCGGCACTGCTGAATTCGTATCCAGATCGTTGAGTCCAGATGTTTAACGCCATTTTTATAGAGTCCTTCTTATTCTAGGTCTAGGATATACTGATCCTGTACTAGGCCTAGGTTGATAATTTAACTTTGGCACAGTGTTTCCAGTAACTAAACGTTCTTTATGATAATATAAAAATTTATTAGGCGCACCTTGCAAATCTTGGCCATCTGCCGGACCATTAGTGTTGGCAGTTAATTGATTATTTTTAGCATAGGCTAGTATATAGGCCTTGGCGGCTGTTTGCGTCATATGCGGATACAATTCTAGCGCACATGCTAATACACCACATACTTGTGGGCTAGCCATACTAGTGCCGCTAAACTTACCAATACGATAGGTGATGTTTCTAAGATCTCCGGCGCCACCACTTGGCAAAGCACTAATAATATAAGTTCCAGGTGCCCAAATATCTACACCTGGACCACAATCACTAAATTGAACTTTCTGATCAATTTGTATGCTGTCCACTGCGCCTACACAGATTGAAGGTAAATTGTATTGCCCGCTAACTAGATTATCATTGGCAGTTGGACTAGTGCCCCTCATATAGAAATAAGGAGTACTAACACTATCAGGATAACGACTAGACATTTCAAAAGAGTTATTCCAATCAACACCACCTGGTACATCATGTTTCCACCGACCATTGCCAGCAGCCCCAACCATAACAATACCTTCAGAGTATAAGTCTTCTAGGTCAACATCGCATGCTGCTACACGAGCAGGAATACGTTGACCACTGATGAATCCCCAATCGTTTAACTGTTGAATAGTAAACCCACCGCCGGCAGTCTTTCTATTGTTAACGCCGGTTATTAAATCAATTTGGGCCGGCGCATTTTCATAGAATACATATTCGCATACCATTCCAGGACTACCTAACGTGCCAGACGTTCCTCCGTTGCCTTCTAATCTAACACGATATGTTCTTGTTCCTGCTACAATATTAATGGTACCTCCCATTGATACGTGAAATGCACAACTATAATAAAGCGTAGAAGGAGCATCAATAGGCACTGTAAAAGTAATAGTACCTGAATCAGTCCCGTTATTAGTAACTCCTGTGTTATATGCATCTCCGGCACCAGTACCTTGAACTGTTGTAATCCAGAAAGGATGGTTGCTGGCGCTGACATTGAATGTGTATGTATCACCCCTTTTTAATGTTAGAGTGGGATTAGATAATGAATTAATTGTATATGCGCTTGTACCAGAATTAATAACTGTATAAGTTCCAACAGTTCCTGCATCTTCAACACCAAAATAAATTCTCTGTGCAGAATTATCCGCAGAACACCACATGATTTTAGGAAGATTTGGAGTTGTTATACTAATACCACTCCAGACAGTTGACCCTCCGCCAAATGTTAGATAATGATTGGTGCTTACGTATATTGTAGTGTACGTAGTACCTAAATATTCTATACTAAACGGCAAGTTTAGAGTCCAGTACCCATCGTCACTGTTTCCAACTGTCGGTGTTGTAGACACACCAAGACTGGCAGCACCTAATAACGAATTGCTAATAGGTGCAACTGTTGCACCAGCACCAACTACATCTGTAATTACAGTAAATCTCATGGCAGTTGCAACTGACAAGTCTGCACCTGCACCTGCAGTATCTAATGTAGTATTAAATTCTACAGTATAGACAGCAGTATTAGCTAGACTAACTGTGAGTTCTTCAACTATTGATTCAATAGTGCCACCATTAGTAGTTGAACTAACAGGTCCAGTATACGTATTAATCACAGTAGGACCTTGTTTAACGACCACTTCAACTTGCACACTCATCGTTCCAGAAACAGCATCAGCGGCTACATTACTGATAAAACTTATATCAGCAGGACCTTGTACAGTCAATACGTATTGTGCATCTGGAGCAGCAAATTGTGTTATAAATGCTTCTTGCCCTTCTTGAGTCCACGCACTTGGCTTAGTTAAAATACTTCCACCTGGTGGAACATATGGTCCCGTCGTTGTAATACGATTACCACCAAGTTCAAAATTTACTAGATCAGCTAACTTTGTATTAGCAGTACACACTCCACTTACACCATTAAAGGTAACAGTACCACCTGGTTCATATCGTGTTCCCCTATAGGTCACTGCTGTAATATCACTAAACTCCCATTGACTAGGAAAAATACTTTGCCCCCAGCTGTTATTAACAATGGTAGGATTTTTTCGACCTGTAGCTGTATTCACTGCTTTGTTTCTATGAAATGCTCTAATATAATCAAATACATAACTAAAATTTCCAGGATTGCCAGCATCATAGTAAATGCTATAAATGTTAGCATCACGGGCCCACCCTTGTGTATTGCCAGCAACTGTGCCAGCAACGTGTGTAGAATGATCCCCAGTTCCGTATATATAAGTTCCGTTTGCACCGTTGTCTATTTCTGCGTTATGTTGGCCCCAATTGTACTGAATGGCTCTAGAGCCACCAGTACCGTCTGCATTAACAGTATATTCTGGATGATTCCATACAATACCATTGAGGTCACAAATCACCACATCAACATTGCGTCCAGTTTGTGTTAAGGTGATTGTACCTGATTGTGCAGGAGTGCCTGTGCCGTTACCGTTATATCCAGTTCCACCCCAGTTGACTAATTGTTCGCCTCCTGTACAGCGTAATAAACCCCAATTTTTCATATTGTTTGAAGTAGCGGAAGATTTATCCCATGAAGAAGATGTTTGTTCTATGGCAAATGTTCCTGCTTGGATGCCTAGATATTGAGGAGCAAGGGTTACTGATTTAATTCTATGATCGGCAGCAAGCTCACCAGCTTCCCAATCTGTTAGTAAGTAATGTGTATTTCTACTTGTAGCTCTACGATGCAGGCATTCTACACTTCTAGATAGGTCTACTCCAGCAGGAGATTTTCCAAGTGTTTCTAAATCAGCATAGATGCTGTCTAGGTCTTGAAAATTATGAACCGTAACAATGTATTCTCGTTTGCTAATGTATGCTGATATAGGCATATTATACCTCAATTTGTAGAACAGTCAATGTAACGGTAATAGTAGTTGTTGCTCCAGATTTATTTGTTATAGTGCAAGGTATTTGTATACTAGGAGTTGTTTCTGTACTAAAGCCAAGTGCGCCTGGAGTTATTAAAATAGTCTGTGACCCTGTAGATATAATTTCAGCAATAACACCTGCACCTGGTAGTGGATCAGTTCCTTCTAATCTACTAGCATCTGCTGTCCTGGCCGCAGTACTAGAATACAATCTTACCCAAGCTGCTGACGAAGTTTCAATTTTATACAAAACATATCCTTTGTAGCCAGTAATCATAAGATTTTCACTTGCTCCGCTGGCTAATGCTGCAGTAGTTACTGGTGTTAGACTAGCTCTTGATACTAGCCCTGATCCTCCCGATGCAGTTGACCAACTTAATGTACCACCACCGTTGGTTGTTAACACCTGACCAACAGTTCCGTCTGCGCTAGGTAGTGTCCAAGTCACGTTGGCAGCGACTGTGGCAGCCGCTTGGAATGCTACATAGTTACTAGAATCTGCATCCGCAAATCTTAAATCGCCCTGAGCGTTAAGTTGTAGGTCCCCTGCAATGTTAACAGTAGTAGCTGTGACAGTTAAGTTAGAGCCGCTGTAGTTTTGTATACTGTTGACCTTCCATACGCCCGCTGAATTTAATTCTGCTACTGCTCGTAATCCTAGTGCTCCACTAGTTACACCATCGTGTAATGCAAATCTAAATCTACCTGGAATTATTCCACTACTAACAGTTCCGTCTACTTGACAAGAAATATTTCCTGCACCTATAGGAGTACTAGTGCCATCATGACCAACAAATGCAAGATCAACTATGTCATCACCATTTGAAACCACTGCTTGGGAATTTCCTGTTCCTCTACTTCTATAAAATGTAAAATTTACAGCGTCTGCAGTGTTATGATGTTGAGCAAAAGTAAATCCGGCGGCCGTTCCTGTTGAGTAACTATTTCTAGTAATAAAAACATTACCGTCGATTGACGCATTATTACTGCCGAAAGTTGTAAAACTAGTCGGACTAATATTTAATTCACCAGTTTTAGTAACGTTACCATTGACATCAATTGTTAAATTACCATGTAGTATAACGTCACCAGTACCATCTGGATCTAATTCAATGTTGCCATTGCCTGTGCTAACAATTTTAAATCCATTGACATCTAATGCTCCTCCTAGTTGTGGAGTGGTATCTTCAACAACACTGTTAATCCCGCTCCCAGTAATAAGTACGCCACCTGGAGTAGTACCGTTTCCAACATATAATTTACTTTGATCAGTAGTGTATAAGAATTCGCCTTCGTCAGGAGTAACTGCTGATCGATTTGCCTCAAGGCCTCTTCTAATTTGTAATGCCATTATTATCTCCTAACCTTTAAAATGTTCCAAAATCTAATGTAAATCCAGCCGGTGCTGAAAATGTTCCAAAATCTAACCCGCCACCACTGGTAGCAACTGTACCTGGAACCCAATTAGTTCCATTCCAAACTAATGCTTGACCTGAAGTTGGAGGAGTTGATACAGTATTAACATCTACTAACGCATTAATGCTTGATGTTGTATATACACCATTGGTAACTGATCCTGCATTGCCAGTTACTGATCCGTTTACATTACCAACAACACTGCCGGTATGAATTCCAAAACTATCACCAGTTAGGTTGCCAGTTACATTTCCTGTAACATTGCCGTTTACATAACCAGTAAGATTGCCCGTAACATCGCCTGTCACACTGCCTGTATGAAATCCAGTAGTATCTCCGATAACACTACCAGTATGAATTCCTGCACTATTACCAGTTAAGTTACCTGTAACGTTTCCAGTAAAACTAGGAGCACTCAGTGTAATAGTATTTGCATCTGTTCTAGTAACTAGAATGTTTGCACCAGCTGCAATTTTAATATCATCTTGTGATAAGTCTGTACCGCTTAGTCTAACGTTTACTCCACCGGTGGTTGCCACTGCTGAAATGTCATACTCTACAAATCCGTCAGCAGGACTTGCATCAACCCATGTAGTCCCGTATTTGATGTACATTCTACCTTCTACAGTACTCCACCATAGTTCACCTTCATAGACTCCCGACGTTGGCGGAACTGCTCCTACGTTTGCTCCGTAGACTGTACTGGCTAATTCTAAAATATTAGCATTAACTTTCTGAAAAGCTGATCGCAAGTCGTCGCCAGTGCCGTCGTTTGCGTAAGTTCCTAAATTAATTGGTTGTATTGCCATAGTTCGCTCTCATATACTATATTTAGCTGGTGCGTACTTTTGCTAAACCTAGCAGACTTAAAGTGCGTATATAAAACCACCCTATGTCAAATTCATACCATTTACGGCTAAACTTAGGACTTGCAGGATCTAAGTGGTGGTTATTGTGCAGTTCCTCGCCACCGATTAAAATTCCCACCGGACTTACATTGCGACTGTGATCGTCAGTTTCCCCATTACGGTAACCCCACCAATGGCCGATTCCGTTAATGAATCCAGCGGCCCAGAACGGAATCCATATCATCTGAACACCCCACACTAGAAAACCCCATGGCCCAAATAACAATAGGTCTATAACCAGCATTACAAGAATGCCATGGCGGTGATATCTAGTGTAGAAAACTTCGGCACGATCTTTAGGAGTCCCTGCCCCGTATTTAATAACCATGTTAGGATCTTTTGTTGCTTCGTGATACAAACTCCATCCACCTAGTAGTAATCGTTTGATGCCAAATACGTGTGGACTATGTGGATCGCCTTCTACGTCTGTGTTTTGATGATGTTTTCGGTGTACTGCTACCCATGCTTTAGTGGTCATACCTGTTGTTAGCCATAGCCAGCATCGCATGAAATGGCTTACCGCAGGATGGAACTCAACTCCTCTATGTGCTTGACAACGATGTAGATACAGGGTAACTGACACTATTGTCAAGTGTGTCATTAAGAGTGTTGCTAAGATAATTTCCATTACCAAGTGTCTCCACTCCAGGCTACACGCTTCCAAATATTTGGAACTGATGCTGGCCCAATTGTAACGCTATCACCAATAGTTACTGATATACTACTTGATAATGATAAGGACCATTCGCCTGGATTTCCTTCGGTAGCATTAGCATCTAAAATATAAGTATTTCCATCATGAATTAACTCCCATCCTGCTTGTGGTTGAGGAATACTGCCTTTTACTATAGTAGGATATGTACCTGAATACGTTAAGACAATCGTAGAAGAATAACTAGATGGTGTAAAATTTTGAGTACAATAATATATGTAGGAATTATTAAATGCTAAATCTCCTTGCTTATCTCCTGCGGCACCTATACTAGCAGTAGGTACTGCAACAACACGACCACCTGCCCAGGCTGTGGTCTGTACAGTAGTATCTGGGAATGTTAATGAACCATTTGTACCAAATGTCCAAGTCTTTGCGCCGGCATTGGCACTGGTTTGAATTAGTGTATTGCCAATACTTTGTATATTATAAGTGCTGGTTGAAATAACTGTATCGCCTGAGTTTGTAGTACCATCCGGGAATGTTAAATTACCAGTTGGAGAAAATACCCAACTTTTATAGCCATTTGATAATACTCCAACTGGCACAGGTCCAGGTCCAGTACTTAGAGCCCACCCGATGAGATCATTGCTGGTGTATTTGCTGTCACCAGCTATGAGTACATTCCAAGTGCCGCCTAGATTTTCTACAGTGACACTACTGTTGTCATTACCTGTATAAAGTGTATCGTTAGTTTTGTTATAAGTTTGATTTACTGGACCATTACCAGCACCACTTAGAGTTAGTATAGCATTTTGATCAATAGCGTCAAGACTGATACCTTCACCACTGGCAATGTGGAAGCCCATGCCCACACGTATTGTTGTGTTGTTGCGGTCAAACACTATACCACCGTTATCTGGTAGATTTAAATCTCCAGCAACATCAAAATTCCAAACATTGTTGCTTGTGTTAGGAGTGGTTATTTGTATATTGCCATCAGTTGTAGTACGAACATTGTGATCATCAGTGCCTAAGAAGATACTGGTTTCAGCCAAGTTGCCTGTGGTCAAGTGTAGGTGATGCTCAAAATCAAATGTAGGTGCGTCAGGGTTAATCAAGCCTGATTCAACACCTAAACTCGCAGGGTCATAGTTGTTGGCTTCAGGTGACACACGCAGAGTAAACTCATTGTCATCACTGTCTAGTTCAAAACTAATAGTGCCGCTATTGCCATCCAATACCACTGTGCCTGATCCTGGATCTGATATGTTAGCACCCTCTGGGTAGATCCACCAGTAGAGCGTTTGACCAGCGTAAGTAGGTGAATTGATATAGAAAGTAAGAGTATCACCGACTATAGCAGTATTAGTATAATAATTTATGTTTATACCATTGTCGGTATAATCATATGAACCGCCGCCCTTGATCACCAACTTCTGACTGGCAACATCTGGCGTTGCTGGAGTAAGTTGTATTGTGGGATTACTGGTAACGTAGCCTTCAGTGATAGTACCACCTGCTGGCAATGTCACTGTGCCACTTGCTCCCAATACAACTTCATGAGCACCGTTGACCAATCGGTCACTGCTGTCGCCCGCTGAGTACAGCGTGCCTATCAAGAAGGCACTACTGTCAAACTGTAGAGTAACAGTGGAAACATTTATGTTTGACACATTGTCTGTGTCAGTTTTACCAGCGTTGACCACTGTGATATCACTGGCTGAACTGTTGAGTACACCGCTGAATGAAGCCGCTGTGAAGTCCCAGTCGCCCACAGAGAACACATCTCCAGTGGCCGCAACCTGTACCAATGTGGCATGTGGTACGCCACTGTTTATGAGATCACCGAAGCCGCCCGCAAGTACCACATAGTCCTGTTTGACTGCTATGTTACTGCCGCCACCGTCGCCGAGAAAGATGTCGCCAGTAAATGACCAACCTGTGGTATTGTCTATGAGTCTTTGCCATTCTACTGTGCCATTAATGCCATATTTGGCTGCGACCCAGGTATAAGCGTTGTTCGCATCATTGTTGTTGCCAGTCATGGCTGACAAGTACAGTTTATCATCAGCACCAACCACCACACTGACGCCAAATGTATCACAGTTGCCTGTTACTCGTCTACTCCACTGTTTCACACCTGTGCTGTCCAGTTTAAGTATGCTGAGAGCACTGGTTGTTCCGCTTTCAAAACTATATCGATAACTGCCAGTAACATAGATGTTACCGTCGCTGTCAATGTCAGCATCTGCTCCACGGCAGTCAAAGCCCGCATCAAACTGTATGGCCTTTTGCCAAGCGATAGTTCCGTTGGCAGCATACTTGACCACCAACATACGATTATCAGTGTCGTTAGCGGCCAATGTGGCAACTTTGACGACCATATCATCTACACCAGTAACGCCGCCAAGGTTGCCACCTAACACAGTGATAATTACATCGTCCACTGATCTGCCACCCACAGTATCAACCACATTGGTAAATGTGGGAACACCGTCAGTGAAAGAGTAATCTGCTGTGACGCCATCCAAAGATATTATTGAACCGCCTACAGTCCATAGTGGATTGCTCGCAGGCTCAGTGTATAAGGTTGCAGCCGCATCCTGTACTCCAAATGACTCCATATAACCAACAGCCACAACCTCACCCGTAGGTCCCACTGCCATACCATAGGCTTCTTCATCGTTTTGTCCGTCTAATGCTCTTGACCATATTATTGTGCCGTCTGCGGCAGCGACTTTGGTAGTGGTGATATAATTGTCATTACCGTTGCTGGCATATCCCACCATAATGGGATTACCATCACTGTCTACATCCACAACAGCACTTTGACTCGCAAATCCAAAGTCATAGGTCTTGCTCCACTCAATGGTGCCATCACTGCTGTCAAGTTTGGTCAGTGTGGACACACTATATCCTGTTTCTGGAGTAGTTTGACCTGCCACATATATTGAGTTGCTGTTGTTGTCTACTGCTAAACCCCAACCGTCTGTGTCAAATCCATCTGCAAATCTTGCTGTCCATATCTTGGTACCTGTGGTGGTGTACTTGCCCACGGAATAATAATTATTACCAACTGCATTGCTATGAGTAAACAAACTAATGACATTGCCCGCACTATCGTATTCTACACTGATTGCTATTCCCACAACGTCTGTTGGAGCACCGTCCTCAGATTCAAATGTCTGTACCCAGATGTTGGCATCACCGCCACCACCGCTACCGCCGCCAACTGAACTAATAACTCCGTCTGTAATTGTAACAGTTGTGCCGTCAACTTTTACACCACCCAGTACTGTGGTTGATGCTGTGGGTAAAGTATATGCAGGTGGAATAGTTGGCCTATTACTTAGGTTGTCATAGTTGCCGCTGAATAACTCACTGGCGTTGGCCAAAGCATTCCAAACACCACCATGTGCAAAGTACATCTTACCATCACTGTGACTGTGTGCAACAGCACCATGATAGGTACCGGCACTTGGAAAGGCTGCTTGATTAGCAAAGTAAAATGGAATAACGCTGCCTACCTGTGGCGCAACTATTGCACCGGTATCGCTGACAGTGACCAAGCTATTTTGTGCAAGAGTTCCTGTTGTACCATCAAATCTAACAATTGCATTGTCAGTGGCTGAACCTGGACCAACAAATAGAGTTGGTTTGTTAATTAGGTCGTCATAATCACCGTTAAAAGTTGATCCGGCAACTTCTGCGCTCATTACATTTGTAGCTGCATTGTATGTAAAGGTAATACCTGTATGATCACCAGTAACAAACATAGGAGCAACCCTATCCTGCACTGAATTAGTCACTGCTGCTGACGATGAGCTAGTTGTTTCAACTATCCATTTTACACCGTCGAACACATATTGAATCCCATTAGGTGCTGCATATTGTTGCCCTAGTATTGGATTTGTTGGGAATGTTAGTACTGTCATTTATTTGCTCCGTATCTTGTATTTAATCTTATTGTAACTGTTCGATGATTGCATAAGCGGTAGTGAACTCAACACCTGGAGTAGTATCTTGTTCACGGATGAGTACAGTTATTCTATATACATTATGAAAACTACTGTCCATAATAGTAGAAACTAACTGATCACCTACCGCTAGTGCAGTGCTAATGTTATACCAAGTACCTATAACAGTATCTCCGTTAGGTGTAGCAATTGTTGTTGATCCTGCGTTGTTTATTGAACTACGTCCTCTAATATCAATAATGCTATCAAACGACATCTGTACAACCCCAGCTTCTGTTATTTTGATAGTCATACCGTTTCTACTAATAGTAATAGAACTTTGTGAACTTATCACAGCATTGCCAGTGGTAGGTGCCACATAGGCTGTGGTCTGAACTGTAGCATCTGGATAGTATAAACTTCCGTTAGGATCAAACACCCAATCACTTGTATTAGCACTTAGTTTAATAGCACCTAGTGAACTAACTGTGCTTGGATATTCTGGAGGAGGTGTAACTCCTATCACTACTAGAAATCCTGTTCCTGGTATTTCTGAAAATCCGTTGATTGTAACAGCAAATATAAATCCTGGAATACCGTGATCCTCTTCAGTGAACTCAAACTCGTCGCCTGGCGAATATCCTGGATTTGTTGGCCAATCTGGATTGTCTATTTGTGTTTCAACAGCTCCTCCAGGCCCTACCACAAACGCAACAGTGTATTGCCACGGTGTACCTGATATAGCATCACCTACAGTTCTGTGAGCGTTGTCTAATACCGCAGTAAATGTTGTTGGTAACATTAAAGGAGTTGCAATAGTGCCTTGTCTGCCAAACTCCCACGATCTTGTAGTCCCACTCAATTCTGCATTACTACGAATAGTTACAGTACCTTGAGCACCAACTTTTAAGTTAGTATCAGTACTTTCTAAATAACTGCTGTTTGGCAAGGTTATTATACCAGTTGATCCTAAGCTAACTGTATGAGCACCGTTAACTAATTCGTTAGTGCTGTTAATACCCGCACCGTCTACTGGACTAGCATCAACCCAACTTGTTCCGTAGTAGACATACATTCTACCACTTTCACTATTCCACCATAGAGAACCCTCTTCCGGTCCAGTAGGTGCAGTAGCACCTGTCACTACTACTGCTGATACAGAATTATATAGTTCTGTAAAGTTATCATTTACTTTACTAAACGCTGTGCGTAGCGGATCACCATTGCCCTTGTCAGGAACACCTAAGCCTATTATTTTTTGTACCATTTATCGCTCCACTTATATTTACACTCTACCAACGGCAACTTCGATTACGCCAGCTTCAGTATAGTTTTTATCTTCTAATGCCTTACCAATGATAGTACCTACTTTGGGATCCATGGCCTTGGCAGCGTAGCCAACAATACCAGCAGTGGTCAGCATGTCACCTTTCTTGACCTGTCCAACAACCTTACATGGTACACGACCTTGTAGGGCTAGACAAACTCTAGTACCCTGTAGTTCGCCATTCATTTTAAATCCTGGATCAGTTGACACAACACCTGCTAGTCTAGCATCACCAAAGACATTTGTTGTAGTAGTTTCAGCTGTGCCGCCAAATATCAACACAGTACCTGGCTCATATTCTTTATCAGCAGTATAGTATTCTGCCAAGTCAGCAAATGTTGCCTGTAGTGTACTGCTAGTACCTAACGTAAACTGACCAGTTAGTGTCACTGGAGTAGCACCGGCCGCACTACCTGTTGCACTGATAACATCAACGCCACCAGGCGTTGTCAGTTTAATAGTTGTACTAGATAGTGTTAGTGCGTTACTACCGTTTAACTGTAGTCCTTTAACATTAATAGTACCAGTACTGCTAGTCTTAACTAGGCTGTCATTACCACCACTGGTAGTCACCGCCACAACTGCAAATGTTTCTGCACCAGTTCTGCTCATCAGACCGTTAGTGGTAAACACTGCGTCTAATATTTTTGCACCTGCTGTACTTGCCGTCACTGCTGTTGGACTAGCAACACCACCTGAGAAATTAGCTATCACTGTGCTGTCGGCAATGGTGGCAATATCATCTACTGCAACACCGCCTGCTTTGATGCCAACCCATCCATCTGTGATTTCAAAGTTAGCACTGTCAAAACTTGCAACACCGCTGGCAGCCTGTTTAACCGCAGCAGTACCTGTTGGAGCAGTTGCACTGGTTGTGGCCAATGACATTAGTAACTTACTCTGCGCTATGTCGGCAATGTTACTTACATCACCATCAACAATGACTAACGGTGCAATCTGTAAATTAGCCTGTGCATTGTTTAATCCAATAACAGTTGAACTGGCGGCATGTGTGGTGCTGGTAGTGGTCCATTGTGCTCTAGCTATACCTTCAAATCTATTAGTGGGAGTATTAATTCCACTATAGCTGAATATCTCATTGTTAATTTTAATATAACCAATAGATGGGAATCCAGTAATGTCATCGACAACAATACCACCAGAGACATTTAATTGCGCAGTTCCTGCAATACCAGCATCAATAACTGGGGAAGTAGTAATACCACCAACTAAGGTTGCAATGTTTGCACTGCTCAGCGTACTGACAATATCTCCAGCGGGAGTTGCGCTGACTATTGATTTGTTACCACCTGTGTAGATCATTAGGTCGCCACTGGCAGGAGTCATTGCACCCACATCAACCAGTGTTGACAGTTGATTGTACAATCCTACTTGAGTGTCAACATATAACTTAGTTGAAGCATCATCATCAATTCCCGGAGCACCTAAGTTTTGAATCTTAAATCCGCCAGCATTGATAATAGCCTTCATGGCTAACGCACCGTTTAACGGCAAGTAACCTGAACCAATTAGGTTAGGTACAGGAATAGTATTACCGCTGTGATCTAAACCAAGACGCTTGTCAATGTACCCGCGGATAGCACTCTGCACAGGCACAGTGTCAGCAGCATTGTTGGTCATAGTTGCATCAGTTGAGAACTCAGCAACTGTAACACCACGTTTGAATCCAATACCGTCTAGGTTACTCAGTGCAATTGAAGCAGCAAATGTAACAGTACCAGTACCTTGGTCAACAGTAAAGAATCGTCCAACACGGAATACACCGTCTTGGTCTGTACTTACATAGAACACACGACCTTTTAGTTCCTCAATAACTTCATTTTCCTGTGTTGGTCCTTGTGTAGGATTACCAAAGATAGCACTTGGATAGTTAGTGGTATTATAACCACCTGTTCCAATGTCTAAGAAATCATGTCCAGTTACACGACATGTTGATATTTTAACTGTAATTGCACCAGTAGATCCTGCAGGTAATCCTGCACGTAACGTTGAAGCACTTGCAATACCAAACACTTTAGCAATACCGGCTGTACTACCACTGTAGTTGTTATTGTTAACAGCATCTGCAATAGTAATATATGCTGGCACTAGTCCTGCAGCAGCAGTATACCCCGTAATGGTATGAGTCTTACCAGCCCATGCAAAAGTTAATGTTCCACTGTTTAATAAGTCTCTAGTGGCAGTATTATCTATGCCGCTAAACTCGTAGATAGCAATTCTAGTATCGCCAATCTGTGATCCCATTTTCTTAGCACCGTCTATAGGATCAGTAGTTGTCACTAAGGTAGGATCAGTAGTGGGTTTAATATAAACAAAACTACTGTCAGAAGTTAACACTGCAGTATCATCTGGTAATACGGAGCCATCTGACAGTGCAGAATTATATGCAATGATCCTATAAACAGTTGGCAAGGTAGCATCAAATTCTAGCGCAGTACTTGGTCTAGTTGGATTAACGTTGGCAATGCCTGTAAATGTAAAGTTTTGCAACTGTCTAATTGAGATATTCATGTGATCACTTAACTGTGTGACCAAACCATTTGCTTCTCTATTATCGTTAGCACTGGTGCTAACACTTAATAATAATATTTCTTTACCACCAAATACAGTACCACCACTAGTATAAGTTCCATAGGTAATGCTGTTAGTTGGTGTTACCAGTGTGGGATCAGTATATAACTGAATAGTGTTTGCACCGTTTTTCTTAGCATAGTATAGACCAGTAATCTGTGTCATACCGCCTACGCCTTCAATTTTAACTAGGTCTCCATCTGAATAGTGATGACTTTCAGTAAATGTAACCTGTGCAGGTTCAGCTTTAGTAATTGCATTGATAGCGTAGGTAAACTTCTCATTGACAACGCCGCCACTGGTAAACACCCCATACCCACTAGAATTAACAGGAGTAGCTAACAGCGCATCACTGTATAATTCAAAAGTGTTATAAGTTAATGGGTTAACATAATATTTGTTACCATTAAGCTGAGTTGTACCACCTACACCGCTGATCAATACACGATCGCCTGAATAGAATTTAATTGGACTTTCTACAGTACCACCTGAACTCCAAGTGGTCCAACTGGTGCTGTCAACTTCAGGAATCAGGGTATCATCTGTATGTAATGAAAAAGTTCCAGGCCCAGTTGATTTAATATAGTAGCTACCGTTATTAATTTCGGTCATGCCCACTACGCCAGTGATAGTTACAAAATCACCATCTGTCATTCCATGACTACCACTGATTGTGACCACTGCTGGACTAGCACGACTAATACCAGTAACAGTTAACGGTAAAGTACCATGTACAGTAACCACTGCAGTAGTGGCATTAGTTACGCCAGTAATTCTATAGGTATATTGACTTTCGTTTAGTCCTGTGCGGGTGACTGTTCTTAATTCGTAGCGACCAATAGTTCCATCTAGATGATCAATTTCAATTTCACTAACATTTGATGGAATGTAAGTATAGCGTTTAATATACAGCTCAATATCATTTTGCTGACTATCTGCACTATAATCATCATAACGATAGACTTTAGCTACCTGTGTCATGTTGTTGGCCAGTGCCACTTGGTCTGGGATCTCTGTTGGATCAGCACCTACAGATTTTAAACCATATACACCTTGTGCATTTGACCCAGCAATACCCCTAATCTGTCCACCATAGCTGGCAAGATATGCAGTCCAACAGTAGTAGGTAAATGTTGATACTTGTTCTGTTAGACCAGTGTTGTGTGCAACAATACCATAACCTAGGTCATTAACCTGAGTGTAGTCATTACCTAACATTGAACGATTGCCAGGAGTTTCTAAGATAATGTTTAGGTTGCCACTGGTCCATGGAGTTGTTGGGTTAAGTTCAATAGTAGCAATGCCTGTAGATGCGCTCCAAGAGCTAACGCTGTCTACTTGATATCTAAAACCATTGTAATAGAACGCAGTAGGTGCAATTGGCGCTCTAAAAGTTAATCCAGACAGTGTTAAAGTTGAACCACTGACGTTGGTAATTTTAGTCTTTAGTCTACCACTAAATCCGTCAACAAACATACCTCCTGCAAATGTCTGTTGATTTACACTTCTAGAGAAACATGCACAGCTTTGTACATATGGACTCTTAGAACCAACTGAACCTGCAGGATCTAGTACACACATAAACCCGCCGTGGCCTTGACCTGTTATATTGTGAACTTTAACAGCATCGTTAAACATGAACATGTCAATTTCTGTATTGTTCTTAGGCGGGTTAAAATCTGCATCAAATGCATATACAACTGTGCTAATTAGGTTAGTGATAGTTGTTCCACTAGTTGATTCTTTTACAATACTTGTATTTCTGATCTGCGTAGTAGTTCCACGCTTCGGCGGAGTAGTGGAGCCAGTTAGTAAAATATTGTCAATAATTTTTTGAGCAATGGTATTGACATAATTAATACCTGCAATACATGCTGCCTGCGTAACTAGACTTGAAGAATTATAATATTTTAATGCTGTATCAACAGCGTTGATCTTACCACCATCTTTTAAATCTTGTACCAGCGCATCGACGATGAATCCAGTATCACGTTTAGACTTATCCTCATCATATGCAACAACACCTGGTTGTACTTTTACAAACTCATTAACTTCATCTTGAATGAATGCCTTGTTGATTTCCAATAGTTTAGCAGCATTAGTATATCCGCCTGCATTTGCATAACTTGGACCAACATCCATTGGAACACTGCTGTTCATTAGGTAGTGATATCCATATTTTGGACTGTCATATGTTGCAGGTAGTGCGCTTAGACCTGTAGTAATTACAGATGCCACACTGGTCAACAGCGTACCTACTTTGGTAATAGCAGCAGCTTCGCCGTTGGTGGAATTGATTGTCTGCGTAACTGAAGTCTGCAATGATGTATATGCAGTATTAACTAGGATATAACTGACAATTATAGTTTTTAACTGATTAACGGCCGCAGCAGTTTGTGTTTCCTGACCAATAATTTTACTAACAGCACCGTTGTAATATAAAGAGGCAGCATCGTATGTACTGGCATTACCGCCAAACTTAATATCTTGAACTAATGCATCTACCATTAGTCCAACGTCACGACTACATTTGCCTTCGTTATAAACAAACGCAGTGGTAAATGGACTGATGTTGCCTGATACTTGAGCAGCAATCCATGCAATTAATTCACGTTTCAAATAATCTTTGTTTGCTGTTAACAGTGTTATTGCATTTGGATTGTATGTAGTGGCAAGATCCATACCGTCAAATTCTACATCTCTATAGAAATATGTTTCAATCCACGGGCTTTGACTAGCACGATCTCTTGGACGTATAATTGTTCTACGGAACTCATCACCTTTGAGAGACACGTTAGCAGGCACTTTAATAGGCAAGTCTTCGTAGTAGATACCACTTTCAATTCTAACAGTAATCTGTAGATCTTTGTTTGGCTCAGCAAATTCTACCTGTTCAGTGAGATCAAAATTATAAGGAGTTAGCAATTGACAAGTGATAGTGTCTTCCAATGCACCGCTAGCGTAGGATAAAATTCTTCCTAATGCACCTGATTGGATACCTTTGACTAGCTTACCTGGAGTAATGTCAACGTTAGTTGGCAATCCTTGGTCAACATAACCTTGGCCGCCGTTGTCAACATTGAATGTTACTTGGCCATCACCATAGTCAATATTTGGAGCTGAACTAATACCATTTTGTATGATATTCAATACAATGTCAAATTTATCATCAACTAGATCTCGTTGTGTTGAATTAGTACTTACTAGATCTGTTTGTCTTACGTAAACCGTTTGATAACTAGTTGGAGGATTAACTTTCTGTAGAACATAGTTGGCTAGAGATTTAGCATAGGCAATGCCAGCTACTGTTTCTAATTGAAGTGTGAGGTTGGCATTTTTAAAATATGATTGCCCTGCACTTATACTTTGCCAGTTGCCGTTAACTAACGTATCAATAACAACAGCATCAATAATACTACCTATATCTCTAGAAAACAATTCTGCATTATAGTTTAAATCTGGATACGTGCTGTCAATATAACCAATTACCTCTGCTCTAATATATTCTCTATTAAGAGTTAATAAGGTTTCTACAGCAACATATCCAGTACCACCGGTAAATGCTGCGCTTTGAACAGTGCTGTATGTTGTGGTGCCGCCCAAGGTGTAGGCAATACGCTGTCTATAAGGACCTGGTTCGTTTCCTGCTAGTGCAATTAATTCTACAGCTTTTGCACAGGCAGCACCAACGGTAGAATAAGCATAGGCAAACGCACGACCTTCTTTACCCGCTGGTACCCCAGCCTGTGTATTGTCTCCACTAGTAGAAACAAACAAATTAATATTACTGGCAAAACTATTATTGTCAACATAGTATTTTGTAGCAGCCTGGAAATCTTCGTCAGCACCTACAATTACTGGAACTGGATCAACATTCAACGGACTAGGATGGTCTGAAAGATATAATGGACCATCCATGACATCACCTTGTCTACGCACAGTAGACTCACGAGGTAATGCTTCATTGCTTAAGAAATTGCCCGGTAGTGTTGCATCAAAAAACGCATCTACTAGTGTCTGCGTACCACTGCCTGATCCAGTACTAATTGTAATTTTTGCAGTGCCAGTCTTAGCATCTTCGAATGTTGTATGAATACTAAGTTCGTCAACATTGACATATTTTAAATAATAAGTAGTTCCGCTAACTATTCCTGCTGGTGGCGTTCCTGTTGTAAAATATTTGTAGGCAATACCGTCAGCACCGCTGTCATAGCCGTGTCCGGTAATTAGTATATTACCGTTTTGATACCCTGCAATGGTTTTTGTATATTCGCTTTGGTCAACTGGTTCTGGTCTAATACGAATTTGACCCGCAGTTGATCCACCTGACTGTTGTAGGTAGCGACGATCAGCATAGCCCTTAGTAACAACTAATTCGTCAATGGTAATAGGAGTAGTAGGATGTACACTATTAAATAAATTTACATTAGCAGTAGATGGATCTCCAACATTACCAATAGGTATAGTATTAGCATTTAACGGAGCACTCATTGCAGGACTAGTGTCGCCGATTAGTTTAGCGCCGCCTGCGCTGATAACTAACTGTCCACTGCTGCTGTTGTTAATGGTAACACCGTTAGTGCCAATAATGTCTTTGGCCAATACACCGTCACCTGTGCTGTTAACCACAAACGTTCTTGCACTGGTTGTTGTACTAAATGTATTTGGCGGCGGCGTAGTTAGATATGAGTAATTGCTAGGGAAGTCATCTAAATCAGTTGAGGCAATCCTATCACCTTGCCCAAACACTGCATATAGATCTCTAAAGTTATCATTAACTTTCCTAAACGCTTCGCGAATACTATCGCCAGTACCGTCATTACCTTGTACGCCAATATCTACATTTTGTCTTGCCATTTTTATACCCCGAAACTTGATCCGCAACCGCATGTTGTAGTTGCTTGTGGATTTTTAATTGTGAAACTTGCACCCATTAGTTCATCTTTGTAGTCGATTTCAGCACCTTGTAGGTACTGCATGCTCATTGC
>Ga0208974_1000069_pt1 | contig 44127 bp, 27 predicted proteins | sample GreLakmeER15MSRF_FD_187699 | JGI IMG/M metagenome (GOLD analysis project Ga0208974, IMG submission 187699) | Freshwater lentic microbial communities from great Laurentian Lakes, MI, USA - Great Lakes metaG ER15MSRF (SPAdes) | ecosystem: Environmental > Aquatic > Freshwater > Lake | place: Great... | reverse complement strand
TCTGTACAGAAACGTGTAGTAAAATGTGTAGTAAAATGGATTTCTGTACAGAAACGTGTAGTAAAATGTGTAGTAAAATGGATTTCTGTACAGAAACGTGTAGTAAAATGTGTAGTAAAATGGATTTCTGTACAGAAACGTGTAGTAAAATGTGTAGTAAAATGGATTTATGTACAGAAGCGTGTAGTAAAATGGATTTCTGTACAAAACGTGTAGTAAAATGTGTAGTAAAATGGATTTCTGTACAAAACGTGTAGTAAAATGGCAAAAAATGTGTAGTAAAATATAAAACGTGTAGTAAAATGGCAAAAATGTGTAGTAAAATATATAATGGTTTTTTGAAACATGGTTTTTGTGTTTTTGTGGACACAAAAACGTGCAGGGACTGCAAGGCCATGTTAAAAACGTGCAGGGACTGCAGGGCCATGTTAAAAACGTGCAGGGACTGCAGGGCCAAACGTGCAGGGCCATGTTTCGTTTCCGGAGGCACGTTTTCGTGGAAAACGTGAAACGAAACATGTAGTTTGTGTAGTAAAAACTGCAATTGCACATTCGTTTTCGGAGCACGTTTTCGTTCACGTTTTTGTGTACGTGAAACGAAACATGTAGTTTGTGTAGTAAAAACTGCAATTGCACATTCGTTTTCGGAGCACGTTTTTGTGTACGTGGCACTCTACAGAGGACTCGACGAGGAGGATTGCACAAACAATGGCAAACGGCGCGCGTATGGCACAGGAAGGTGTCTACTGTGGTGACTGGCTCTATAAGTGTTTGTCCTCCGACCGTGATCCTGGTGGAGCAGAAAGCTGCTGGGGTAACCAAGCTCCCGGGGCCGTGCCCTCCGACAGCGACCGTCGTGCAGCAGAAAGCTCCTTGGGCAACCAAGCTGCCGGGGCCGTGCCCTCCGACAGCGACCGTCGTGCAGCAGAAAGCTCCTTGGGCAACGACGCTTCCTGGGCCGTGCCCTCCGAAAGCGATCCTGGTGCACCAGAAAGCTGCTTCGGCAACCAAGCGTCCCAGGCCGACATCATAGAAGCAATGTTCGGCGCGTTCAGCGGCTTTCAAGGGCCACAGACAGGCCTCGCTTTTGGACCCTTGGAAAATCTAACCCTAAACCTTCTTTCTGAAGCTGCTTCAGCACAGGAAATGGCTGCAGCAAATGAGCAGACGCCTCGCTTTTTGGGTGACAGTCAGCAAATCAACCTTGCGCAGACGCCTGTCTTTTGGGCTGACAGTGAGCCGGTCCCGATCCAGATCAAGAAGACAGAGATCAAGAAAGTCTGCAGCAAGTGCGGGAAGCTTGGACATAACATGCGCACGTGCGAGTTGGAGGAAGAGGAAGCAGTAGGTAAACGTCAACGCCGCGATCGAGGTCCTTCTACACCCAAAGAGAAGAATTTCTCCACAGACCCGCTCTCTAGTAACAGCATCCACGGCGCGACCGTGAGGGCGCAGCTCAAGGGCGTGTTCTTCTCCCCAGAGAGGAGAGCGCGCAAACTTGCCTTGTTCGATGACGGACCATTGCAACACCGCATGCGAGAAATTCTGAATGACCGAGCAATCGCGTACATTGGAACACTTTTGAAGAAGGAGATGCTGGAAATCTTACCAAACAAGTCTCTTTTCGGGTTCAGGTCCATTCTGATTGACAAGGAGCTATATTTGGCTCGTTTTCACACGAGGTACTGCCCAAAGGAAAAGGACAAATCAAAATCGACAAGCAGGAAAGTGATCGAGTTTTCCCGTGATGATGTGGAGGAAATGTTGGGCGCATGTGGATACTTCAGAGAACACTCCACTCGCCTCAACGCAGACGATCTTTTTATAGAGTACAAGTATGATCCATTATTTGCTATTCAGAGACAATACAGGTTTTGCTCTATTTTGGAAGGCGAAGATCGGTCTGGTTTTGTGAAACACAAATGCCCGCAGGTTCTTGCCGAAGTGATTTCGCGTCTGCGCGCACAGATTGCACTCGAGGAGACCTGGTTCAAGACAGTCTGGCAGGAGCGTGCAAACATCAAATTCTTGTCAGTTCCAGAGATCATGTCAAGAATTGAGACGCCGCAAGTGTTCTTTTTCCCCTTGGAGAAGTTAAGGTACAACGAGCATGAAATCAACAATCTGTTCACCCTTTTCGAAGAGACGGAAGAGAAGGAGCTAAGGGAGCACCAAACGTCGCAGAAGGGCATGACAATGAGCAAAGCTTTTAAGCGTCGTATGCCAATGTACTACAAATGGATCGTTGACGAAGGTATCAGCTCGGTTCAGACATAGTTCTTTATTAGACTAACGGATTATTAGACTAACGGATTATTAGACTAACGGATTATTAGACTAACGGATTATTAGACTAAGGGATTTTTAGACTAACGGATTATCAAATTAACGGAAAGCTATAGCAGAGAAAGCTCCGTATCAGCAAGCTCAGTAGCTCAGTATAAGCCGTACTTATCCTCCCATTCACCTGGCCGCATTAGCCAGGGAACTAGGTTCTCGTTCATTTCGTATGTTGTGTCATACACAACTCTTTCTCCATGCACGTCTTCGTCCCAACTGTCGTCTGCTTGGTGTGATTTTTTGTGTGGTTTTTGAAATTGTCTCTTGTTTGTTTTCTTGTTTGTAATTTCTTCACTTGATATTTTTGCATCTTGCTTCATCCAAAACAATTTGTCTTCGCTGTCGAGAGTGTTTTGTGGTGTGTAGGCATTCCCATACAAATCTTTCTCTGAAGAAAGAGTTTTAGCAAGACAGGAATTGTGGTAGGCTGCTGCCATGTGGGCAACAATGCGGCATTCATGTTGGCTGCATATGGGAATTTTCGTGTTCTCAAATTCAATAAACATATTTTCGATGAAACCATCAGGCTTGATGTATTTCCTCATCGCTTTTAACACATCTTCGGTTTCCACAAATGACTGTATCAAAGGGACGGACACGGGAAGAAGAGAATTTTCATTGCCTGCGAACAATCGCATTTAGTGTACATGTACTGGATGAAATCTTTCAAGTACAATGTAACAAAAATTAAAACTAAAAAAAATTCAAAACAATCATTCTATAAAAGAACATAGCAAAAATGTTTGACGTGCTTACAAATCCTCTTATCTTCAGACCACCTCCAAAACCAACTGGCATTCAATGGAGGAAAGACTCCAAAAATTCTCTTGTGCGCACCGTAACGGGAAATCATATACACATTATGCTTATATGTCCCTTTGACAAAGATACAAGCATTCAAGATTTCAAGAGCACGAAAAACTTGATAATTTGTTTTCATGGCAACGCAGAAGATGTACACACATCTAAAAGTTACTGCCAGTGGTTGGCTGATTCGACAAAAACGAATGTGATCACATGCGATTATCCTGGTTACGGATTTAGCACAGGTTCTTGTAGTGAAAGTTCGATGAATGATGCCGCCGTGACACTTTTGGATTTCGCATTATCACATCTAAACCATAAGATGCATGAGATCTTTATAATTGGAAAATCTTTGGGATCAACGCCAGCTATCTACACTGCATCGCAGCCTGTGTGTTACGATTTGGCTGGCATTGTCCTCATAGCCCCGATTGCCAGTGGTGTTCGATGTTTGAGCGGGAGTAATAACATTCCGGAATTCATCCTAAATAGATTAGATCAACTGGTGTTACCAAACATCACACGTATAAAAGACGTCTGTTGTCCGATACAGTTTATACATGGCGAGCAAGATAATGTTGTGCCCGTCTCAAACACACGAGCTCTGATGGTAGCATTGCATTCACATTGTATGACCAAACCACTGTTTCTAGACTGTTCACACAACGACATAGAAAGCAAGTTTAGTTTGCAGTTTACGAATACCATAGAAACATTTATGCAAAAATGCGAAGAGAGATCATTGTCAAAGAGCGCATATTTCAATGAGTGATTTCAATGAGTGATTTCAATGAGTGATTTCAATGAGTGATTTGAATGAGTGATTTCAATGAGTGATAAAACGATAAAAACATGAAGCATATTTACGTCTGTGATTACAATGTTGCCAAAGTTTACAATGTTGAGGATGATCGTTATGATGATCGTTATACTCATACCCACTCGCAGTGAAAGATGTGTGGTTACACGCAGACTTCCTTCGTTTGGCCTTAGAGTGCACCGGGGCTATGATGTAGACAGCACGAGAAAACCGGCTGTTGCCTCGCGCCAAGTTAACGGAGTGTGTCACATGTCGCGCTTAAAACTTATTAATAACACAATGACCTTTGATCCTATGCCTGGAGCAGTATACTCAGCGCAGATGTGCTCACATACAACAAACGCGGAACTTACATGCTCAATGCTTGCACAGAACATGTCTTCTCCTGCCGACAGCAGCACACATCTCCACAAATTTCCTGTGAGTGAGAGCTCGCAAGCAGCGAGGTCTCTTTCCGAAATACATCCTCATAAAACTCGGTGTACATCGTGTCACAAAGCGAATCTCACACAGGTGCTCACACGCCTGATGCAAAGTGTTCCAATAAGCCTCAAGGCGCGTGAACAACTTAGTTTTGGACGACCGCAAAGAATCAGCACAGAGCGTCTGATTGCTGCACATCTACACAGAAAGCTGTGTGGTGCGAACAACACATGTCAAAGTCTCAAAGAAGCTGTGTGTGGGGGGGGAGGGTTTGGGGGGTCTTACCACGAATGCATGCGCCGTGGTGAGTTTATGCCTTCTTTACTCACGAACTTAACAGTACCTGTCAGTGTCATACCTTCTTCTGATACTCTTTGGAGCAGGAACTGGGTCTTCTGTCCACACACTGCAAAAGCTCAAGTTGGCCCGTCACAGGATGCTTCTGTCGACATTGGAGTGTGTACTGGGTCGGTGCCAAAAGATGTGTGGCTGGATCCCAGTCGCAGAGTTAGCGCGTGTACACAATCCATAAATGAAGATGCCCCCTCCTCCCCATCAGTAAACTTTTGTCTCATCAACGCAGAAACGCAGAACCTTTGCTTGAAAATGGCTGCTTGGAAACAAAGAACAGAGTATTATCTGTGTCAGGCTGCTGGTATCTGCGAAGAGTCTGATTTCTTCTACTCCCCCACCACATTCAATCTTCAAGAACAGGAATTTGTGTCTGACACGGTACAACGCTACTACATCGAGGATGCAGGCTTGTCGTGTCCTCTCGGATCATCATCTTCCAATGGCGTCAAAGAACAGCAAAACGCTAACGAAAATGCTCTTCAGCACTGCTCCTCTGTCAAATTATCCCCCCTTCTCATAGTTCTCGAAACGTTTCGTGAGGGAAAACGAGCTCTGGTACTACTTTCGTACCACGGCATACGCGTTTGCTTTCGATTTCTTCAAGTCTTCCTCGCTGTCACAGTAGATGCAGCAGCGAGTATTGCTTCTACAGCAACCAACTCAGTGCAAGCAGCAGCGGAAGCTCTATTAACAGAAATTACGGCATTCATGTTAATTATAGGAGACTTTGTAGAGCAGATTGGAAGCTCTATTATGGAACTTGCGTTGAGTAGAGGCGTTGGAAGTACATTGAAGGAGATTATTATGGCAATGTGTGTGATTGTGCGCTGGATCTACAATAGCATTTGGGCAGCAATACTCTGTCCAATTGCCCAGTTTGTATTAGATTACTTTGCTTGGGCCCTCGACATTTGGAAGATGGTTGTCAATGCACTTAGAGCTGTTGGAATTCCTACCAAAGAGCTATATGATTTTATAGAGTGGACAAGAACACTGCTTGACACCCTGAGCAGCTTTCTCGGTGAATGCAGTGACATGCGCGATATCTGTACCCTTCCCTCTCAAGTTGCTGAAGACTCGAGCACGACAGGCACACTCCCCATGCCCACACGCTGTTGGTCTGCGTACGTAACGTTTTTCGGAGATAATCAGCAATTGTCGTGCAATGATGCCGATACGTGTAAAATTAGCTCGCTTTCATCAGAAACAATCATGTGCGGGGCGTGCCCTGCGCAGACCAACCCCAACATCCAAGATTATGCGTGTGATTACGTCACGTCCATATGCACTTGTGCAATTCCTCAGTTGCGCAGCTCCTCCTGTCTTGTAAACGAAGATTGTATGCAGGGTGAGCAAGAGAGCTGTATGCTTATCGACGACAATTTGCAACTTTCGCGCTCATCGATTTTGTGCAACGAATGTCAATTTCAAAGCATGTGCTACCATACAGCTCTTTCAGACAACGGTGTGTGCGCATGTGGCACTCGACAACGACTGTTTCAATTATGCTCACAAAAAGAAGCGGAAAGACAAAGTACTTTGTCGCTGATGCTCAACAACCTTTGTATTTACTCACAGGCATCTTCACCCTTTTACCAAGTGGAGTTTGCACAGACCAGTGTTATAGCCTGCCAGCTCTTGGATCCAACAACAGCAAAGTGTTCTTACGTAGTTGACAGCAATATGTATGTAGTACGTGGCTATAGCCGTGCACGCAGAAGATTATTGAGTGTAGGAATTGATCAAGACACAGGATCGGAAAGCTATACAAGTATGGATCCTACTTGCCGAGACGCCCTCGTATCCGAAAATCTTCCATACACTCGCGCAAGCTGTCAAGCAAACTATGAGAGTAGCAAGGCTACTATTGCACAACTTGGTCTGCAGCAACTCCTACCACAATGCTCTCTATGCAGTTTTACAGATGCTATAGATGCCGCACGCAGGAATCCTCTTGCTGTGCTACGTATTGTGACCAGCCCAACAATGCTACTGACAATCATACAACGCCACGGCCCAGGTGAACGTGCATCGCTCTTGTTCCTGACGCTTCATCAAGGGCTGAGTCGCTCTGTCAGAGATATTCAAACCCTTGAAGGTTTCAAAGACTCCTTTTCTCTGGTGTCTATACAGCGTAGCAACGGAACAGACAGGACACATGTAGTACATATTGACGATAAGATACTCCCGCCCGCTCTTGCACGCACTTTGGAGCTTTTCATACATCAAATTCTGTCAAATGAAGGGGTGTCAAATGAAGGGGTGTCAAATGAAGGGGTGTCAAATGAAGGGGTGTCAAATGAAGGGGAACAAAAATCACAGGAGCTGGAGGAAGGCACATCAACCTTGAAAACAGAGGATATCTCTACGAACACCACGGTATCACGACAACTCCTTTTCTTCCAAGAACTTGTGCTAGCAGTTGAAAAGCGTGTTCGAAGTGGTTGGAATGAAGCTGACAGACTTCACGAAGCTTTTGCTGACAGTGTAACACAGATCTTGACATACAAAAACGTCCCAGAACAGCGAAGCGCTGCTGAGCAGGAATGGGGCGCGTCTTCGAACGAAAAAGAAAATTGCGACGAATTGCGTGATCTTCTCTTGTTATTGATACGAACTACCAATGGGATTCACTTGGGGTGGCGCACAATCACACACGAACGTGATACCCTGCAAGCAAAACCTTTCGATTCTTTACAACAAGCATGGCCAAAGTTCATTAACGTAGATGCGCGAGACTCATTGAACGACTATAGCTATGTGCAGACACAAGATATGCTTGTAAATGCTGCTTCTGAAATTGTCAACAACACATTCACAGTACTCGACATCAAACCATCGATTTTCTACAATTTCCTATTTTCCGTGGTCAGTGCAGCAAACATTTCATTCGCTCCCTGCTCATACGAAAGTGTGCAGACTTGTTCGGAATGGCGAGTACGCTTGTGGCATGGTATACTGATTTGTTTTTTTTATTTCAGTATCTCTGCGTTAATTTTGAACACGTTCGGGTTTTCTTTTCTAAGTGGTTTACTTGTGCCTTTTTTCTCCATTGTGCTTCTGCAATTGTGCTATGGTTACACTTTCAGATGCTTGCCATTGATTCCAATATGTGCTTTTCAAGATTTTACAGAGTCGATCAATATGCTCTTGCCACTATCATTGGAACTTCCGGATGATTTAAAAAGTACAGACGCGAAATGCCTCGTCCCATGCACCTCTGACAACAATATGCAGAACAACATTCAGAACAATTGCCTGGCACGCTACCCTTCAGTCAAATGCACTAAGTCGTGCAAAGATCCTCCATTTGCTTACACTTCAGCATTGAGTGTTATGACATGGGCTTTCGTGGAAATTGGATCTCCTGTATCTACTTACGTTCTGAAAAACTCACACAATGTTCCTTTCCTCCAACATGAAAGCTTCAACAAAGAGCTCCTTTGGCACGAGACTACACTCAAGCGAGGTAGCACGGACTTAATACGTGCTCACCGCATCTGCTTTGCTTTGAATTCTTACATGTTGGTGCCATATCTTATTATCGTTGGCATTGCACTGGTGCTTGTCTTTACAATGTTTACTATTCTCTTGGCACAGCTCTTTCCAATACTTATTCTTTTTTTTTCGTTATTCTCAGCAGCAAGCGTCTCATCTGATTACACAATTTATGAAGATGCTGAAGCAGAATTAGAGGAAGAATTGGAGGAAGAGCAGGAAGAAGTGGAGACAAAACGGGAGGAAGTGTCGGAGGCTGCTCAAGACCTAAACTTGCAAGCAAACGAGCATTATATTGTTCAAATGCCGTAGTGCTTGAACCTGCTTGAACCTTATAACAAATGAAGAACTACATATTTCGCATTATTTATAAAAATGAAAACTTTTGATGTTAGTGTCTGTGTTTTGAACACAAACGTTATATGGAAACAACGAAATACTTCAGAGAGTAGTCACATAGGTGTGCACCAAAACGCACCCCAACTGACTCAAGCATTAACTCAAACACTAAATCAACCACTAAATCAACCACTAAATCAACCACTCAATCAACCACTAAATCAACTACCAGATCAAATAGCAGGAACTCCAATAACAACAGATATTGTTTGCACTTGGCACCGGCCTGCTCGTCATAAACTAGAAATGATTTTTCTGACATTGCCATTCTTTGTATTACTGTCTCTGGCGATAACGTTTCAACAAAATGCAAACGTCTATATTCTTAGCACACTTATTGGCAGCACATTAGTACTAACAACGCCAGCTGTGTTTGTTGTGTGGCATAGCTCCCGCTGGCGTGTCACGCAGCACAACTATGTACATATGTTTCTTCTGCACATCGCCGGAGTTCTGACTATGCTACAAACAAGTTATGTTTCAGTTGTGTTCATCGTCTTCTGTGCAGTATTTGCACACCTACTTCAACAAAGTATCTCAAAAAGCATGAATATCAGACATAATATCAGAAATACGGGAATTTGTGCACTGATGCTTGTTCTTAATGGAATTGCTCTGATACTCCTTCAGCAGCAAACAGGAGAATCATCTTGGCATTTTCATATTCTGTGCAGCATAGTTGCTCTCTTAAGCATAAGCGTCTATATTGTATACACGTACATCATTTCTTATATCTAATTCTGCCGCAACAGGCTATATATGAAGTTCCTGATATGTCGTCGGCCTTGTTTCCTTGTCATGTGGTCGGCCTTGTTCCCTCCTCCGCCTGCGCCAACTACAAAAAGAACTACAAAAAGCAGTACAAAATGAATACAAACATACCTACAAACATACCTACAAACATACCTACAATCAGGTGCAGCACATGCGGACATCAACCCAGCAATAAATCTTTCGTACCAATCTCTTGGAATCATTCTTCTTGGAATCATTCTTCATTGAATTCTAAATTCGTCTCTTCTGCACAGCTCCTGCCGATTCCCAACGCATGGATACACGAGCAGCATCTTCTACACCGATCGAACAGGCGCCCAGAGCGCATGCTTCTGCAGGCGCATCATTTTGCTGACGTCAGAGCGCATCTCAGGCGGCAATTTTCTTCGCATGCCTTCAGTGAGTATTCCACGCAAAATTATTCCACTGACAATTCTACCATGCTAGCCGACATCAAAGCTAGTATACACACACAGTTTCCTACGAAATTCTTGACAAGAAATGCTTCAAAGTCCTTGTCGCCAGAGATTCTTCATGACACTGAAACATTGCTGCTTATCATAAGCATGACAGCAGTTTGTGCCACTATTATCACTATATTTTGCTGTTTCAAAGTATGCTGGCGGTCCAAACAAACGAAATTTTTGCCAAAAACTTGTGACAGTGATATTTAGTTACAGTGATATTTAAGAATCTTAAAACTCCGAACACCGAGAAATGTCCGACCCCCTCGCCCAGGCTCAGATCCTTTCTTTGACGGTGGCAGCCGACACGGCGCTTGCGGAGGCGGAGAAGGCTGGCACGCTGGAACTCAAGATCACCAAGGCCGAGAAGGTGATCTACCATTACCAGGATGTCGACGTGCTCAAGGTGCACGTCGAGCGCGCTAGGGACATCGTCGCCCAGGCTCTGCTTTCCCAGCAGATCGAGGCCCGTGTTGCCTTGAGGGATGCAGCCCAGGGCGCTCTTTACAGGGCGGTGTACGCGGCCACGCCTGCAGTCGCTGTCTCCAACGCCTGGGAGGTGATGTCGACGTACCCGAATCAGGTGGTTCACGGGATGGCGGGGATGGCGGCTTTCAACAGGGAGAAGGAGCGAGCATGGGAGATCTTCGCGTCGACCAATTTTACGTGGGGAGAGTATGCCGGCACAGCCGTAGCTCCCTTAACGCCGAAAAACCTGAAGCTGCACACCCTCTTCACGCTCAAAAAGCTGACCGACAACTCAACGCACACCTCAACTCCGCTTTCGGTGTGTGTGAGTGAGTAGTGCATAGCAGGCCTCTGCAGCCACCCATTGCGCTGTCTGCATAAGTTATGTTTTTATTCATAGATAATAAAGACTGCCAAAATCATCGCCAAAAATATGTGAAAATGATATTTAAGAATCTTAAAACTCCGAACTCCGAGAAATGAACGACCTATTGGGTATCATTGTCCTCCTGGTATCAATCATGGGATGGTGCTTGATCCTCATCGCATATTCCAGAACCGAGGACCTCGTTGTCCTCGTAATGGTGCATTGCGTCGTCGTGTTCATACGCCGCCTCATGTGCAGGTTCATGCCCATGCGTAGAATATGGCATGCGGTCGGCGGCCTGCAATCGGGGGCAGCCCTCATTGACACCCGCCTCTATACTGGCCCCATTACGGGAGCAAGAGAGGTGGAGTTTATTGCCCGAGTGCGATGGAGGAACGAAAATAACATTACGCTTGGCAGCAGCTGTCGCGGACGTCTAAGACCTGCACTCGACGCTGGCGGCTCTCGTCCTCCCAGGCACCAATGACAGTCCGGGCCACCGTGAGCAAGGAGGGCAAAAACAAGATGCCCTTTGCTGCATTTATTCATAGATAATAAAAACGTGTAAAAACAGGATGCCTTTTGCTGCAGTACCCAATCACATTTTAGATCAGAATGCCGTCGTTCTCAAAGGCGGACGTCTCCACCCAAGCTCGTGACAATCGTCTAATTCTGGTCATGGGGTACGGGTGACAGAGCGGCTGCAGCCCGCTCCCAGCCAGCATGAAAACTGCTGCCCACTAATTTTATAATTGTTTGTTTGTTTTTGCTGCAAGCATCCTGATTCACGTACATTTCGTTTGTTTATAAATACCCTTCATCATTTGTTTTGCCCGCGATTGCAAGTAGTGACAAATGCTTTCGACGAAAGTAATATTCTAGAATAGTGACTAATGCTTTCGACGAAAGTTATATTTAAGAATTTTAAAACTCCGTAAGCACCAATGTCCTCCATCTCGATCGCAGCACACCTGAACATAGTCGGTGCAATCGTGCGCACATATGAGAGCGATCTCGACAAGATGAGGCGCGAACTCCAGCTGGCCGAGAATGATCGCCACCTGCTCAACATCGAGAATGATCGCCACCTGCTCAACATCAGGCGCCAGCTCAACATGAAGTCCTTTGAGGCGAATGTCTTCTTCTTGACCACTCTGATTGGTCTATTCAGCACCTTCTTCTGGGTGACAAAATTTTATATGCACTATGCGTCGGAGGTCGACATGAGGCGCTTCCTCACGTGTCTGCTTTCATAAGTCATGTTTTTGTTCATAGATAATAAAAACGTATAAACACAGAAGTTAATGTCACATTACGAGCGGAGCAGGCGGGTGACGTGGACTGAGAGGAGCAACACACAAGAAACAATCAGTGCTCCGTTGACGGGGTCGTAGCTGTTTGAGCGGTACACGATGCATAAGCCTTGCACAAGAACCATTGAAAGTATAAAGTCTGTTGCTCGCTGTTTTTCAAAGCTTACGATCATTACATACAAGCTCATGAACATGAGTATGGGCTCCAGCAGCAGCACGTGCAGTGTGGACAAGCGTGAGAGGCTAGTGAGGTACTGTTGCACATCATCTCTTGTCTCTGGAGAGCTATACAGTGCGCTCACACACATGACTAGCAGGAATGTGGGCAGCGCTCTCTTCGCATCGTACAGAATTCCTCTGCTGATTTTGCTCTTGAATTGATTGTCAACGCTTCGCTGCACCATGTCTGTGAACGCTACTTCTGTGCTAATTGCTGTCCAAAACATCCCGCTCAAAAACGCTGGGATGTACAGGTTCAACTGCTCTTGAAAAAGCAAGTCTGGAGGAGCTTGCCATTTACTTGCTCCAAGAGAGATAATGAGAACAAACATGATGCTGTAAAATAACACAAGCACTTTCTTCCCAGGCGCTACTTTTCCGTAACAACGGCACTCTTTGCTGAAACTGTTACAGATCCATCCTGCGACCATCCCACAGACGAGAAGAAAATTAGAATCAGAAGTGGCGAAGTTGAAGCACACAAACGTGTCCCACAGAACAAGTCCAATGAGGTTGACGTAGAGCACATATAAATCCAAGTTTGTGTTCGTTTCAAACACTATGTTGAGATGTGGTAACGATTGTATAGACATACTTTCGCTTTGATCTTCTATTTCTGTAAAGTAAGGCGCTCTTTCAGAAAATACCTTTCTCGTTCCTGAAGAATTATGTGTGTGTGTGCTTTGTGTTTCAGACAAGCATTGTCCAATGTTCAGATTGTTTCCTGGTTGCTTATGCTCATCAACTTCGGAAAATCCATTTACACATTCCATATCACCTGCTGGTGGTTGCTCAATTTCGACAGGCTGCTCTCTCTTACAAGACAAAATAACAAATTCAACTGAGTCCTTTTTGAGAACACGAAGAAAAAACACGAAAATTTGGTGCGTCATGAGTATCATTGTGATCACTAGCACTTGATGAACAGCAATAAGAGTGCGCACGTGTAGTCCTGTTTGCCTGGTGTCGTCAAACTCCAAGCGCAAGTTACCTACGAGCATTATAAACGTGTATATACCGAGCGTAACAACGAAAGTGTAGATCATAAATTACTGGGCATTAAATACTAGTGGTGCTGAACAATACAAAATCAGCATGTTCTCGTTTTTATTTTTATGTACAGGAGCCATCAGTTCCAGATCGAAATCCGAAACAACTACTGAAGTTTGGAAATCCGTACATCTTGAATGCTGCAATAAAACGATAACATGAACTATGCATATATAAATCATACAAAACGAATATGGAAAAGGTAATCTGCTCGCCAGAAGAATACTATGGACCGGAATTTTTAAATTTTATTAACAAAGAGTATTCGTCCGACAAAAACAGGTGGATTTACAATATTATCAAACACGGAGGCTTCAGTAGACACGAGAAGGTATTTATTGACAACGATACCTGGTGCTTATGTGCTGACAAGCACCATGGTAATGATTTACGATACCTTATTGTGTTTAAAGATGAGAAACTAAAAACAATACGGGACCTTCGAGCATCGCATTTGCCGATGCTGCAAAACGTGATGCATACGGTTACGGAGTGGATTCAGAAAAGACACAAACAAAAGTATCATCTATATTTCCATTATATGCCTAGTGTTTTGCAGTTGCATGTGCACGTGAATTCTAACGCACAGCATATTAATCACGAGCGTGCACACTTTTTCGACACCGTACTGCGCAATTTACGCAACAACCCAGAATATTACAAAAATGCTCTGATTTTGACGAAATACTGTTCGACATTACGCAGAGCACAGGTGCACACGAAAATGATGATAAAACTCTGAAAACAAATTGGCGCTGGTCAGAGGGCTTCATGGAAACATACACAAAATTCGTTGTAAACAGCCAATTTTTTCATGAGCTCAGTGACCTCGGCCTTGAGTTTGCTGTTCTGGGTCTTGAGCTCGGCTTTCAGCTCGCCGTTTTTTGCTTTCTGCTCTGGCGTTTCATAAGTGCCAGTATACGTTATTTTCTCGAGGTCAATAACGCCTTGAAACCGTGGATTATTTAGTAGGCGCTTCTTGTACAAATCGCACAGGATACGCACGTCGTCTGCGCAGTACTCTAACAGCTCGTCCCAACGGTGTTGCTGCGCGAATTTGATTGCTTGCAGACCATTCCCACACTTGACAGGTACATGATTGTGCTGGCAGAGGAGATTTAGACCGAAAGTGTGAGAAGCGCCAAAGATGCCCAGACGAGCTGCCTCAAGTATGTCGGAGGTCTTGAGCAACCATCCGGCGCATGTTTGCTCGTCGAGTTTGAAAGATGTGTACAAGAATGGAATGTCGAAGCGTACGCCGTTGAAAGCACACAGAGAAGAAGCAGAGTCAAAAGCGTCTACAAGGTCTTTTCTTAATAGTTTTTCATTTTCTGGCTCTGTTGCCCGCATACGTGCAAACTCGTAGGCTACACGCTCTCCTGTCTTTAGGTCCTGTGTACACACAACAGTCACAAGATGCGTTGCTGGGTCGAGTCCTGTTGTCTCGATGTCGAAGGCAAGCATTTTTGAAGATTCTTCAGCTGTATGTGAAGCGCATCAGACAGCTTCTTTTTTTGTAAATAAAGACAGCTTCTTTTTTTGTATTTGCTCTTACCTTTTTACGTATGTCGACCAAAGTAAATATTCATGTCACAATGCTGACAGTGCGGTCCAATCCACTGGCCTGAGCTGGTGTATTGTCCTTCAAATACAAGCCAGTACAGAGGTTCCCTCTCGATGTTTGCATTACCGTTGATGACACAAAGTGGACAAGATTGGCACATGCACCACTCATCGGCGCAAGGACCCCCATAGCCTGTACACAAGAGGCCGTCAGCCCCGCTGTACCTCCACGGCCACTCAAACATTCTGCTTCATGTCTTATATGCGCACTTACTCTTCTGCACAAGCAGCTTGTCTTTTGGCATCTTCATATATAACTAAGAACAATGCATCAATGAATCCTTACATCGTAGGAGGACTCACTTTAAATGCGAATGGAGATCGCCGTGATCCAACATACGACGATCTGTCCGAGGAATTGCGCGCACAGATCAACGAGCACACGGCCTCCAAATTTGTCGTGGAACAGCTTAACCCAAGAAAGTCAGATTCTGCACACAGAAAAATCTCTGTACCAAGGTTCAACCGCTTCGAGTTCGAGCTCAAGCCCCGCCAGAGACACTCAAAAGGGGAATTTACTCCTGACTACGCGGTGGCAGGGTCTCCAGAATTCTCTGTGACGTATTCTTGCGTTCTGGACCCTGCATACAGAGAATCGGTAGTGTACAAAAACATGAATAAACAAGTTAAACGAGAATTCGATGCAAAGGAAGCACAACTCACCAAGATCGATACACAACATTGGTTGGGAATCAACAATGTCTGTGTGGAGTCCAAAACTGTTTTGGGAGTGCAGCTAAAACGCTTCCGGTTCTTCAGAAACGAAGAAGAGGTGTTCGGCGACAACCCGAAACTCACCTATAGAAACAGGGGAGACAACATTGACGACAAAATCATAGAGCAAGTGCGCGAATTACTGTTGTCCAAGTTCCAAATTAAACTTCTTTTTGTAAACAAACTAGGGGGTTAACAATCCTGCCTGACATGTTGCACACGCGTTGCAGGTTTTGGCGGTCTCATTTTGATAAGACATAGCCCCACACCTGTCCACACAATGGTTCTGGGTGTCTTCGGTGCTGTCTCCTTTACATGCTCTCCAGTTGGCAGTGTCTTTTTTTTGCAACAGCGCACAAGTTGTGCAAGGGTCACAGCATTCAGGATTGTAGACTCTGTAGCCTATTGTTACTGTCCTGCTATCAGTTGCGGGAACAATATATGTTTCTGAGTCTTGATCGGTATTGCAGTTGGGATTTTTTGTATTGTAATAATGAGCTTCAGGACAATAAGGAACAAGATCTCTGTGAAAATGTCTGAATTTTTTGTAAGTGTTGCCGAGTTCAATATCGTTCTGATGCTTGCTGTACTCTACGTTCCTTAATACTGCTTGTAAACGAGAAGCCTCGTCCCAACCGTATGTCATATACTGTTGACGCTCCCCGCATGCTGTCACTGTTTTCATAGTTGCCGGAATTGTGTTACCTGCTTTCGTTTCGTATACCCACGTTGGGCATTTCTTGCAAACGTAGTCTTCTTTGATTTTCCACTGGTTACTTCCTGACGGAAATGCTTCATAATTGATTGCTGGATTGTGACAGGCACCTTCTCCGTGGCTGTGGTACATAAACTGATCGAGTGCACACTCTGTTATACATGGAAAGCAGCCTCCAGCGGGCAAGTGTGTATTAGCGTACACGTTACACCTTTCGTTGAAATTCCCCTTGCTGCAAGCTGTGCACGGTGTACAAGGACCGTGCGTAATGTTCAACATATCTTCTGAACTTACTTCAGACTTGCCAACCTGCCCATTCTTGTTCTCTACAAAAATGTATTGCACTCTTGTTTCTTGTTGTCCACATCCTGGACTATGCAGAAAGAATCCTCTACACACGGCATCACATCGTTTGATTGTACAACTTTTTCCTTCCCTCGCTAAGGTCTCGAAATCACGAACTGGCAACATTTGTGTGTGTTGACCTAGTGGCCTGAAATAGTCCACAGATGAAGGTGTGATTAGACCTTTTTGTATGGTCCGCCTGGGAAGTGGAGCGCACGTTGACTTCACTACCGTTCTCCACCATTCTCCTTCGTGCTGTTTTATGTTTTCTCCAAACCTCTGGACAATGTGTTCCATTTCCGGTGGTTCTACTTTGTATACAATCTCTGTTGCAGTGGATTTTTCTAAGATTTGGCATGTACTGCATCCGACGCAGGAATTCAACTCTTTATCAAAAATATCAAGGTTCTGTGATTTATCACCGTTGCACTCTTGACAAAGTATGTTTTTGGTATTGTCACATTTTCTGCATGTTCTCCAGCCTTGATTTGCTTCAAGTTTGCACTCTCCACTTCCGTCTGTCCGACAGTGAAGTATCTCTTCCCCCGCTTGACAATTGTCAATTATTGTGGTTGCACCGTAAGGCTTCTCTGTGGTTTGAGGCAGTGCTACTTTTGTACATGTTCCTCCCTTGGCACTCCATTCGTTGAGGTTGCATATTCGGCAACAATCCTTTAGCGGTTCTATACTTCTGCATAGAGCTACTAGAGACTTTAATTTCTGGTTATAAAATTCATAGCCCGCTGGGCATTTTCCGCAGCTTGTACCTAAGTACAATTGTAAATTTCCAAAGGAACCTGGGCTTTTGTGTGTATTTATTCTACCTTGAATGTCCACTCTAGTTTCCAGTTGATACTCGTTTGTTTGGCATGGTGTACATTGCGTATCCTGGTTTCGAACTCCCTGTGACACTGAACACGCTCGGCATCCAAACTCTGCAAAATTAGCTACAGGAAACTCAGCCGGTACCCGGTTCGCTTTACCCGTTGCGGAACCGTCTGCAGGATTCGCGAGTTTTACGTCCTCTGGTATAAACAGGTTAGAATTGTCTAATGGTGTAGCGCTCTGCATGCCAAGTGGACACTCAACACATTCTCCGTTAAAGAAATATTTTGCCGGGTGACAAAAACCACAAGTTCTGATTCCTGACTTGACAGAAACGACCATCAAATCGGCTAGTTTCCAGGCGCTCTCTTCACATTTTTTTGTTCTGTCTTTGATGCAACTCAGTGCCCCATGCGCATCAAAGGGATTTGTGTAACTATAAAATTCAGAGTCGCCCCACCCACTCCCTTTGGTGTAATCGTCAACCCTGCGAAAAGCATCACCACAGCTTGCACATGGGTGCTGAGTCCTCCGATCCCATTTGTAATCTGTCAAGAGTGTAGTGTCAGGACAGGGTACGCAGTAGAGGTCTGAAGTACTTTGATGGACAGTAGTACGGTCCCTGTATTTGCCCCATCCGCACTTTTGACAGCAGTTAGAGTTATCGAGACTCAAGTACACGCAGTCACAATTGTGCCAAGTGTGGCACCAGAATTCGTGATTCTCACACCTGTCGTTTAAAGTCATAACACCGTCTCCTCCAAAATCAGAAGTATCTTGAGCGGTCACGGCGTGCAACAGCAAGAGTCCGATGCACGCATGCCGAATCCCAGGACAGCACGTGTTCCGCACAACCATGCTCCTCGTGACGTTTATACGGCAAAACACGCACACATCGTTATCGGTGCCTTGGCAATTATGCAGTATTTAGCTTCGCATTCTACACATGTGGTATCAAAGATCATATGAAAGATCACATCAAAGATCTTTGTGGCTCGCATTTCTTCTTGTCCATGCGTGCTACACTATTGTTGCAGGGCACGAATATAATATCAATGTGAACAACCATTATAAGTGTTGTGACAAAGTGGAACAATCGTGTGGGCCATACAATCATTGTGACTTATGTGGGAACAATCATCAGAGACACGGTGGATATGAACATGTTATCTGCTGTAACCAAGGCGTTGAAGGTGGCGGACGTGGAATTACACGTTATAACTTGTTTCCACCGAGGTACATTACATGTGAAGAATGTTCTGCTGGTCACTATTCAAAGTGGGATTCAGATCATGCTTGGAATGGTCAGTTCGTATGTGAAGCTTGTGAATTAGGCAAGTATCAAAATGTTGCAGGTCAAGATTCCTGTCTTCTTTGTCCGAAAGGAACCTGGGGGAAGGGGGTAGGCTGGGGTCATTGTGAAGCTTGTGAAGCAGGCAAGCATCAAACTGCAGAAGGTCAACTTTCCTGTGTTGCTTGTTCGGCAGGAAAAAAGTCTGGGGTAGGCTGGTCTCATTGTGAAGAATGTCTTGCAGGTCAAGTACAACCAAACTCGGGCCAGGGTTCTTGTATCGATTGTCCTGCAGGTACATATGATGACAAAATTTCTGAAATATGCAAATATTGTGGAGCAGGTGAACACCAACCCGATTCGGGCCAGGCTTCTTGTCTCAAGTGTCCACGAGGTAAAAAACAAGAGAAACCGCTGTTGTCATTGGCAAACACTTGCGAAGCTTGTGGTGTGGGCAAGCACCAGCCAACAACAGGCCAAACAACATGTATCGACTGTCCTCAAGGAACAATTGCAGCAGTAGCAGGAGAGTTCGAATGTGCTCTTTGTAATGCAGGGACATATCAGAATGCACAACAGGGCACAATATGCAAAAATTGTGCTGCTGGGAAGTTTTCGATCACCCCTGTTTACCCCTTTACATCACTTAATGTACAATGTTCCGATTGCGAAAAAAACTCGTATTCTTCAGGAGAAGGTTCTACGGCATGCTCACAATGTGCAACTGGAAAATGGTCCGATAAGGGTAAGCCTACATGCTCGTCTTGTGAGGACACAACGTACATGAACGAAAATTTTACGATGAGCGTAACAGCAATAGCATGTCTTGGATGCGTACCTTGTGCTCGTGGCACAGGGCAACTGGCCAGATGCTGGCCGAATACAACTTCTCCAGGGGTGTGTACGATTTGTGAGGCAGGAACAAGACTGGTTGTCAAAACAGGAGTCTGTGAGCCGTGCCCAGCAAATGAGTATTCTGAGTACAACGCCACTCGAGATGATCAGACACAATGCGAACCGTGCCCGGCCTTGAGTACGGCGCCTGTTGCTGGAACACGAGTTTGGTCTGGCGATAATGTGGTGGAAGTGCCTCTGAGCAACAGTATTGAAGCGTGCAAGTGTAATGAAGGCTTCGTGAAGCAGTATTTGGACCAAACGAAGAAAAGATTTGTTTGTGGCTGTGAGTATGGGAAATACGTGCTAGGTACAAAGTGCGTCAAGTGTGAGTCATGCAATCACGGAGAATACCGCAGAGGGTGTGAACTAGGTCAAGCAGGAGAGTGTGTACGGTGCAATTTCGAGCAATGTGTTGCAGACCAGAGTCTTGCGGGCTGTGGAGGCTTGCATGCTGGCAAGTGTAAAACGACAACAGACCTAGTGCGCACGCCACTGTGTCCCGTGAAGCAAGACTTTTCATCACTGGAGTCCAGATCAGCTGGCTTTGGCTCCTACGACTTCACGAGCATATTCAAGGCCGAGCCTGAAGTTCTTGACTTTAGGTGCTCAGAAATTTGTGACGGAAGGAAAACATTTAACTCGGTGGAATGCGACGGCCCCTATGCGTGTAATATGGCAACATGCGCAGAGGATGTTACTGAGGAGGGGAACATGGTGCCCGTCCGTGCTTGCCCTGTTGTCATTACCATTGCTGACAGCGAGAACATAAAACAGGACAAACGCAAGGAGACATGCGTATCATGCTCAAAGTGTGGCCACAACAATGATCAAGGTCCAATTATGTATGATGACTGGGGGGCAGGGTGTGCGCGTGAGTGTAGCCAGTTATTGTGTGACGCAGGGATGGTGTGGGACTGGACAAGAAAGCGCTGCAGCACGTGTGAGGCTCTCACAGATGAGCGCTTGTGCAACAAGCGCGATTTGTCTGATTCAGAAGTGTCTGTCACGGGCAATCTTCCTCTTCTGTTTTTTGAAGATTGCATAGGTGCTGGTGGGAATTTGCAGGAAATCTCGTATGGAGCATGCAAGAGATGCGACTCCAACTATAACAACCTAGCATGTTTTGGCAATAATTTTCCAGCCGACTGTCAAAGTGCAGGAAGCGTTCTTTGCAAACAGTGCTCGCGCGCTACGCAATCCTTGTACATAGACGTTCTTCAAGGCCGTTGGCTGGACACTGAACAACTACTACATACTCATTGCCAAATATCAGCATGCAAAAGTCGCAACCCGAATCCCTCCCTGCAATGGACAGGAGTAGAAAGCAGTGGCAAACTTTGTCGCAAACTATGCGAACCTAAAGTGTGTGGCGAGGATGAGATCCTTGTACCTTGTAGATTGCCACAGCAAGCACGTTGTGAGCCTTTTTTTCCTCTTATGCAATCGGTGCAACCTAGTAGGCGTGCACACACCTTTCATGCTGGGGGGGAGGTGAATCTACTGAACGAGGCGATGAATGAGGCAAATGCCTTGCATTTCAGGCGCGTTGCGAGTTTCGAGAACATTTTAATTGTCACTTCATCGACTTTGCAGTACCAATGTGTGTGGAATGCGGACGGCATCATTGACAACGTCGCAACTCCAGCAGGAATCTCGCATGTTATGTGGGCACCGATGCAGACAGCCGACGATCTATACAAAGTGAGAGGAACAAGAGCATGCCGTGTATTGAAGTTTGATGTGGAAGAGACTGAGATGCCGCTACTACCGCTTCAAAATACTGTGGCATGTAGTACGCAGGAGGATGCTGATACCCAGTGTCTTGACAGATATATGCTTGTGAACACAGAGGCCTATGGTCTGTCGTACCATTTTGATGGCGATTTTGGTTTATTGCCGACAACCTCTGGAATTCTTCCTTTCAAGATTGTGGCTCCTGATGATGATGGACTGTTGAGCGGAGAACATGTAGGAGCTAGTGGTGGTGTTTTTCTAATGCTCCGTGTGCACGCTAGTCATGCAAAGCTCGCAGCCAATGTACCGAATGACAGAGGTCTTCACAACTCTACTTCGTGGCTTCGCTCTGTCTTTCTTAGCTTCGCTGTGATTGATTTTAGTGACCACTTAATGAAGCCCGTAACAGTTACACCTGCGATCACATCGAATGGGCAGAGCATTAGTGACGCAGGAGAAAGCCAAATCCCAGAAGAAATTTGGTCCCAGAGTAATCCAATTCACGATGCAATTTACGATGCAATTCACGATCCCGTGTTTGCCATAGATTTGTATGATTTTGCTGGGGACAAGGCATGTGACGAAGATATTTCATCATTAGCATACATTGACATCGCCCCGTGGAATGATTTTGCAATGACAGATTATGCTTGGGTAGCAGAGCGCAGGAATAGTGCGATGCTGTTCGAGGTGTCGCTGTCATGTCTTTGGGCTGATCCCGACAACAGCAATCCAGCTGAGTGTACAGAACTTTCTGATGTTGCTGAAGTGTTTGTATTGTTGCGCGAATACAACTACTCGTTGTCAAAATCAAATTCAAAATCAAATAATCAAGAAGCTGTTCCCGGTTGTTTTGACAGCTTCTGCATCAACACACAGCACAAGACTCTTCTTAGTTTGAGCAAGATTCAGCAGCATATTCCAGGTGCACCTGTAGCAGACAGATTGACAAAGAGAGGGGCCGCGCTTGTGAAATTCACGCTGCAAAATAATAGTGCTATTTCTTTGTTCCAAGCACAGGCACTTGCTTCATACTCGCGGTGTGCTGTGCTCATCACTACGACTCTCAAAAATGTTGGTTTGGAGACTGAGCAGAGTATTATGTGTTTCGGGGCTGATGGCGTGCAGACAGTCAAAACACAGCTGTATGGTATGAAATTTTGGGGATCTTTCGTATCAGTCATACAAAACACGAGTATTTTACTTTTGCTTATTGGCGATATCAGCGCACAACAAAAAAGCTTACGTTGGCAATATTTTGATGAACACAATAGCTCTGTAGTAGATACTCAAAACATACAAGTATCTAGCTGGTTAAGTGTTGCTGTTCTTGCTGACATCATTACTGCTGTATATTGGGACAACAACGAATTGCGTCTAGGCCTTTATCATCTGCGCTGGGACTCTGATACCTTGGTACTTGATGATCAAACAACCTCTGTTTCTCTTGGAGATGATTGGGAGAATTTGAAAGCATGGAAAGAATACTCTCGTGTCATTGTGTCAAGTGAAACCAATAACATTTTGGTAGCTCTTGTAGAAGAAGCATACTCGGAAGAACAGCTACCAACAAAAATGCTCTTTCTTCGAGTATGTATATGCACCCAACATGTGAGAAGGTGCGAGAAATTGATGCTCGACAATATAGCTGTGCTGTCAGTACCTAGCTTCATTTCGGCAGCATATGTCGAGCAGGGGGAAATGTGGGTAGTTGGTATTCTTGGCCAAATTTATTCTGTGCAAGACGATCCAGACGCAGAAAGTATACTGCTTAAACATGTGCCCAGCACAGACCTCCAGCATCAGCATTTTGTTAAGGTTGACAATCTTTTTTACTGCTTTCGTGCTGGAAGCTTGGGTGAAAGTATAGAGCAAAGTGTTTTGACATATCTTCCTCATTATCAACGCCTACGCACGTTTACAGTAGCAAATTTGCCAGCTGTATACTCGGTTATAGTAATACCTTCTATGGACTCTCAAAACGTACAAAGCTTATCCACGGTTACACTCTCGACAAATGGAAACACAGAAAATGGAAACAAAGAAGAGCCTTCTACTAACAGCTCTTTAAGCAATGACAACATGGCTGTACTGACTAAAGTATTACGTTTGCAAGTTTACTGGGCAAGTTACGTCGTACATTCAGAAGGATTCCCTGCGAAACCACTGTACGAGCGCACTGGTAGTAGTTTGTTTGGTACACCATCTCCTCATACACAAAACGCAAGAGCACAGTCTCCTTTCTCCTTACTCCCCAGATACACAGTTTCTCGACATAATATCACTCTTAACCGTGCCCTTGGACTTCCTTTTGCATATGGAAGATACCAACGTATTGGAACTGAGTGTATTTTTCAACACCATCGTACTGAGGAGAGAAACAGAACAAGCAAACCGAGCCCATGTCTTGAGAAAATTCACGTGGATCTTACTGTGTCTGGTTCTGAATGCAATGAAGACTCAGTTATTAATGGTATTTATACTTATAACAACTTGTCAGAATCGACGCCTGTGTACGTAAAACAGGGGTTCAAAATACAGAGGTATATGTATTATAGCAGTAATGGCTGGAGAATTTCTCGTGTGTTGACAGAAGTGCACGATCCTCGCCAAACTAAACTTTTATGGCCATTATTATCACCTACCGAAGCTCCCCCAACACTCACCACAGCCACGGAATATTGCAAAACAGATGATCCGTCAAATGCGTATGAGTACCTTAATTTGGAAATTGTTTGGAAACTGTATAGACCGATCACTAGCAAGATTCAAGTGACATTGACACCACGCTGTTGCGCAGCTGGACAAAAAATGGCAAGTGGAGTGTGTATTAACTGTACGGCGGGGGAGTACTCAGAGCAAGGGTGGAATGATTGTACAGCATGCACACCCGGAAAGTTCTCATCTTCTGTTGGCAGTTCTTCTTGTGAGCATTGCGTGGCAGGCAAATACTCAACAAAATTTGGCGCTGTGGCATGTCTGGATTGTCCCATATCGTCTCTGTGTGCTGTTATACAGCAGAAGCCTGGAATAACACTACATCACACACGCAATAGTTCTGGCTGGATTACACTATTATTCTCTGTCCCGTGCTCTAGCCTTTTACAGCCCTTTAACTCAAGAGGCGTGTATAAAGAGGCATGTGAAGATGCTCTCGCTCTCACAACAGCGCAAGAAGTAATTTGCGCTGATCACAATATGGTTGTTATTGTACTAGATGCTGAAGGATTTCAAAACACAACTATGCATTTTTTCGACCAGGGTAATTACTCAATAGTCAATAATATACAAAGCCGCTGCATATTTATGCAAATGGGCGTTTTCCTACAAGATGCTTCTATGCACAACGACAAACCAACAAATACTACGATAAATAATCTACTCCGACGAAACATTTTTGACAAAAGCCCTTCACTCCTTCCTAGGGGCAAATGGGAGCGCCAGCACCATGTGCTCACACTCACTCCACGAGAGAATATGCTGGTGGAGCTGCTTTTCAAACATGATAATAATGATGGAGACGTTGCCGTCGGTGTCGATGATGTTCAGCTCTTTCCTGTGCTGTCAGATTCAACCAAAGTCGCACACCAAAGTCTGTTTTTTCCAAATGGCGGCGTATGTGCTTCAATACATGTGCCTAGTCAACAACAACTTTCAATACTGGGCCTCGCACATCTCGTCACAGGCAATGAAAGCATAGATCAAGATAATTGGGAGCGTCTACATGTAACTATAGGAATCAAAGCCAGCGATGATGCTGTGCACTGTCAATTTACAGCTTCTCTGTTTTACATCTCCGAGAAACCCCATGACGCAGAAGTTTGTACAGAAGAGATTTCTGAGGAAGGGCATAAAATTCAGCAGCTAGGTTGCTTACTAACCCCATCATCCAAACATGTCCGAGGTTCTTATGCTCAGTGCTCGGTTGAACTCCCAGCGTTTCTGGTAGGAGCAAAGAATCTTGCTGTTGCCGTACGGTCGCTCACAAGTGTATTCAATGATACTATTAGCAAACAACATATGTGTGCATTGGAACACGAAGCTGAGATCGTTGTCTCTCTACGCCCTCATACACAAGTGTACAGCTGTCCGGATGCGGAATTTATAGACATCGTGGGAATATGTTCCAGTTGCCATTACAATACATCCATATGTCCTGTTGGCGAAAGGCTCCGTGGCTGCCCTGCTTTAGAGCCTGTATCTCTGGACAACTGTGTAGAATGTTTGGAAGGCAGAGACTTTGTCAACTCCGGTGTTGCTGTATACACGAAACGTGATAATAATCCGTGCTACTGGACTTGTAATGTTAGTTTCTTTGAATTGCAAATGGATGGCATACGGTCTTGTCGAAAATGCTCCCCGCATGTTGTGGATTGCCCTTCTGGCAAACTGTGGAAAGAGTGTTCGCATACACACGACGCAGGGTGCCATGAATGCCCAGACATACGACTGTCATCAGGGCCGTACGGCATAAACGAACAGTTTCTGCATGTTGATAACACTAACAAGAGCAACACGTGTCAGACAGAATGTAAACCAGGAAGTTATCGCTCATATGATGGGTTTTGCAAGCAATGTTGGGATCGTCGAAAACTAGTGCTTAATGCGGGACCAGGGTTCTTTTTTTTCAAATCGTGTACTCTTTCAAGCAACTCACAAGCATTTCCTTGTATACAGAGAGAAGGAGAAGAAATTATCTCAAGCGACTCAGGGGAGGGAACATCGGAAAACCCATTTACGCAGGAATGCGTTACTAGATGTCTAGCAGGGTGGTACAGACATAACAACCAATGTGTAAAATGCACTTCTTTGAGGCAAGTTGTCAACGGCATGCTTACAACAACGTCGCTACCAAATGATGCGTTTGCGTGGGCTTCCAACGCTTCTTCTCCATGCCAATTTCAGTGTATGCACCCATATACACTTGCAGGACATGGCGCACCTGTGCCAACATGTGTTTTGTGCACATGTCCAATAGGAGCATACCCTCGAGGCCCCTACTGTAATTGTGCACAGTGCATCATGTAATAAACATTCCATTTAACTACCAATTTATGTCAATGCCCTAAACGCAGGTTCTTATGTTATACACATATTTATTCAATCACACACCTCCTGCTGCGGCACCTCCTGCTGCGGCACCTCCTGCTGCAGGGATTTGTGCGGGATCGTGAACGATTGGCTTCAAAAGAGCGGTTTTGCGCGCTTCCCATTCCGACTTCATCCTCCTGAGCTTCTGCTTGCTCACTAAATCGAGCCTACATCTTGGATCGCGCAAGAAATCTTCGTCCACTTCCTGCAGATCGGCTTCTTGTTCGATCCCCAATCTCCGCAGCTCCGCAGCCATGTGCGGATGCACGTAGATCGTGGGCGGCGCTAACGCCTCGCTAAATTGCTCGTACAGCTGCCCTGCTGACGGCCTCGCAGCAGGGTCTACAGTCAAACACTGTAGGAGGAGGGGTCGCCACATGGGGTCTGTTACCATCCGAAATTCCGGGGGAATGTGGGATGTAGCAGGGTCCCCAGGCTCCCCACGGCGGGCGGTGCGTAACGCTTGGCGCATTTTTTGCTTTATCTGTTCGTCCTCGTAGTTCTTGAAAGGATTTGTCCCGGTCAATATGTAGATAATCATCATGGCCAAAGCAAAGATGTCCACCGGTGTGCCGTAAGCACTACGCTGTCCTTTGAGTCCGACGATTTCAGGAGCCTTGTACGATGGCGTGCCAACGTTCTCGGTACAGGGACCTCGTTTAGATAACCCGAGATCTGCTATTTTCACATCTTGTCCGTCGTCGCCGTGCCACAAAATGTTGCTAGGCTTAATGTCCCTGTGCACAATTTTTTTCTTGTGCATGTACTCCAGTCCACGGGCAATGTCCCGCACCCAACCGAACACGACGAAATTGTTCAATCTTCCGTGCTGCGCCATGCTGAGAGCCTTGTCATGTAAATCGCCTTTCATGAGCGGTGCGACAATGACAAATCTGCCACCATGCCATCCAGCAACGATGACTGGCAGGATCTTTGGATGATCGAACATCTTCATGGTCTTTGCTTCAGTAATCAAATGCTGGTCTGCACACACGTTTATGGAGACCATGCAGCAAGCATTCTTGTCTACGCAAGGGTATACAATTTTGTACCCACCTCTGCCAAGTATTGGGTCTGGTACCATTGCGTACTCGGGAGGTATGGGTGGGTAAGCGGGGCCGGCTTCGTCGTCACCACTATCTTGTCTTTGAGAGCATTCAACCAGTTGCCTCGGCATCCGCACCTGCGAATCTTGCGTGTACACTAATGTGCGGTGTCTTTCGTCGCTGGCGGGCTCCATCAGCACGGCGAATAAAGTGCGTACTAATCGGACTTAACTGTTACTTATATACTGATTGTGTTTAAACAGATTGTGTTGCCAGACTGGCCTTGTTGCCAGACTACGGTGCAATGGACCACGCCATGCTGATTACTGTCCTGTCTACAAGGCCTATAGGGCCTGCGTTGGGCCATAGGAAAATAGGGTAAATCCAGTAAACACTTGCGTGAGATTTGCGTTGTGCAGCAAGGGGAGTGTTGAAAGGCTGAGTCAGAACTTGTGTGCGGAATGCTCGAATAGATTGCATATCAGATGGCCCAAACACGTTGTTTGCGAGCCATGCGAGATCGTCCGCCTCTGTTTCCGGAGTGCCAAACACCTCATGTACATAATAAACCTGAGATCCAATGCGCTTGTGTTTTCCCTGCTGATCCCAGTCCTTCGTTGTTGTACAGAGACCTATGCTCTCAAGCTGTTGTGTGCTTGACAACAACGGACAGTTCTGTAGCAGCTCCTGCGAAAGAGCAAGTGTTGTACGTCCCGATCCAGATCCTTGCAACGTGTTAATAATCTGCGAGGGAAACATATTACTAATCTTACCGTGAGACATGTAGAGTTCATCGAGTCGCAAACGTTCGTCTGAGTACTTTTCAAAGTAAGCCAATGCTTCTGCTGAGTCGTCGGGCCTCAAGACAACAGTTACTAGAGCCTCTACCGATGATAACGAGGTGTCGTTGAACACAGTAAAGGTGCCAGATATAGTCTCGGAAACAAGAGTGTGACCTCTGTACAGCTCCATGCGCACGTGCTGGGTTGCGTCGAAAGCAACTATTTCGCTTGGCGTACAAGACACACGAGGAGCATGGCTGGTGAAGAAGTTCAGAGTCGAAAGTGCCATCATGCCTTTGCCGTCATTCACTGTTGTCAGATTGCTGAATAACATACTATTAAACTGCAAGGTTGCCTCCGTGTGCCACGTTGGAATCGGAAAAACAACAGTGACAAAAGTCTGCGCAACACTTCCTGTGCGATCCACAACAGAAACAGGAGTACAGAGCTTCTGCCGAACGAGACAGAGAGAGGAAGGCATGGCGTCAATCAGTTCCTGCATTCCTGCGCAGTCCTGTACAGAAATAGGAACCATTTTCCCACCAGCTGGAATTGAGCCGTTGTTCACTGACATTTTGATATCTTCCAAGACGTGCCCAGTGTCAAGCAGATACTCAACAGTGACAACCCGCAACAGAGGGTTGTCATAGGCAACTGATGTCCAGAATGCGACGTGCGTGGCAACACTGTACGCAGTGCGCTTCGTTATTGCTAGCTGCTGGAATGTATTTTCAAGCACAGTGAACATGTCAAATACTAAAATGTTATTGGGAGGTGTAAGAGCGGTGTTGACGTCTGGCAGTGGAAGAAACATCATTCCCACACCAAAATCAAGAGCAAGCTGCGAACCAACTTGAGTAAACGAGTATGCTTCAATGCTTGTGGTGTCGCTTGTGGTGTTCCTGTGCCGCGCCAATACATTTCTGATAATACTATGCGGGATTGTCAGATGTAGCGTTTGTCTGACAGATCCCACCTCGCTGACAACTGTTGCATTTATAGCACATAGATTGCATACACTTGGATGCTGAGATGCCGCCCATGTTGTTGTTTCTATACGATCTCTTGGAAGAGTGTCACTTGCGTTTGGGTTGTCCATCAACACAACATAATCTGAGCGCAAATACTCGAGACAAGCACTGTAGTCAGTTCCTGGCAGCAAACAATTGTTTGCAGTGTCGCTAGCACCAATATCATGCAATGAGTGTGTTAGGTACAAGATGCGGTAATATTTATTGATTTGCCCATGAGCATCCAAATCCAAAGACATTGTCTCGTATGCAAATGACCACTCTTCTGTCACATTGTCGAAATTCACAGAGTCTAACAGTGACAGTGTTGGCACGCTTTGTACGTGTGTTACTTCGTAAGGTAAAGAATCAATGTTTTCAACATCAACCACACTAGTTTGCGTTGCTTCCAAAGCCCCAAGCAGAGTTCGCTGTGAATTGTGTTGAGCATTTAGCGCCAAATGTGTTATATGCTCTACGCTCTGAGTGTGAACTGTGAGCATGAGTGGTGTACAAGTGCAGACCATGATGTTGCACATGATGAGATTCAGCAGTAATCTACACAGCATATGCAAAATGATGTTATATACTGATTTGTACCAAGTATTCTACAGCGGTTTATTGTTCAGCAACAAATTCAAACAACCCAATCGCATAATTTAAGATGCATTAATTATGTCAAGATCTGTTGTGACACACAGACGACGTAGAAGACGAGTTTTGCAAGAGGTGCATGATGATCTAAACACGTACACCGACAGTGTCAACAGTTGCGAACTTGTTAGTAGTCTAAGTGTTAGCAGTGACCAAAGTGTTAGCAGTGACCAAAGTGTTAGTGGTGACCAGAGTGTCAGTAGTGGTGTTAGTAGTGACCAAAGTGTCGAAGGTGAACAAGAATGTGTCCCTGAATTGACATTAGAGACATGGAAAACATTATCTGGCGATTATGAAGTTATATGTCAGCTTATAAGCATACAAGATCAGAGCATCGAATGCCCTATTATGCAGGAGCCGACGTCTCTGTGTAGTATTGATGATCTCTCAACATCATGGACAATCAAAAAAAATGGTAATGAGAACAGCACAGCGAATACAGCTAAGCTTCCGTGCTCACACACATTTTATGCTCCGGCACTTGCCGTGCACTTTTTATCAATGGATATGCGATGTCCTGTGTGCCGAGCAGGAAGTCCAGAACGTATGGATCTCGGTTGTGTTCCCGAAAATTTGCGTCCAGAATACCAAGCAAAACTCTCTTTGATACATGAACGTAGCATTCATACAGAAATTGCTACCATCGATACTCTGCACATTATCGATGTTTTGTCTCAATTGCAGTTGGAGCTTAGAATTAATGACGCATTGGATAACAGGTCGTGTTTATCCTTGACCCAGACGCGTATGGTATATGATAATCGACAAGTACATGCTATTCAAAACAGCATGTTGCATGCGGCAACTCCACGAAATGTCTCAAATTTCTCCAATGATGATCAACTAACAACAAACTTCCCTCTTCATCGCTCTTTTCAGAGACTTACACAATCACTCATTGGCAGACATTTTTTAGCAAACCCACGCTCAACAGTTGTCTTCGCAATTACGCATCCACTTCTGCCTTTTAGCTTCAGCAATGATGCTATTCCAGCAAGTGCTCTTTGGACCCAGCACTTCTCACACAATACTGACGCAGAAACATACATTCCTCTATACTGCTCCAGTATTGCAGGTGCAGATTCTGTAGGTTGCGTCCGCTTTCAGTTTTGCTCTGCGACAAACACAACAAGCATTACTGTAGACATCAATATACAGATCATCATAAACATTTCGTCGTACGTTACAGACGTTTTCGACACTATTCGAGAAAGCATACAGCAGCACTTGGAACAAGTCAATGCGTACACATCAGCATTCCCTGCACTTACACAACAGACTATGGATGCATAGTCAATTGTATACATAGTTAATTGTATATATTTGTTATATAAGAAACCAAACTTTATATGGCGAGAAGAGCACCTGAGCGTGGTGACATGAAATACTACAAGTATGATATGGTTCTAGATCCCGACCAAGTACAACATGAACTTCAGCTAGATGTATATTTGCCATGGATATCGGAGTTCTGCTCTTTGTATTTGCAGTCAGATTCCAAACATCTTATAGGGTTCATCTCGAGAACCTCATCCAGTGGGCGAGTAACAGCAATTAAAAAAATGATGGTCTTGATCTGTAAACAAACATTTGATAAGTGCGCCAAATCAAGAAGAGAGTTTGAAACAACGAATGGGATTACAGACCCTTTCCAGCACTATGAACTTGATTTCCACCAAAGAGAAGCTCATGTCTCAACTTCTGCTGGTTATGTTCGAAATCTTTATTGTGATATTACATTGAGCTCACCTCGCATCACGGAACACATTAGGCGATCCCGTATGCAGACCTTTGGCATTGCAAACGAATTTGAGCACACGTATATGTTAAGTGTCAAATATCAAACTCGTGATGAACGCGGATCTCCCTTGTTCAAAGTCCTCGACCAACGTTTCATATATGAGGGAATCGATACATTGGACATACAATTGTGCGACGAGCACAAAATCAGACAATTAACAAAACAACAACACGATTCAGAAATGCAATTTGGCAGGCAGGAGCATACAGAGACAAATCCGGAGGACATAGGCGGTGGAGCAGCGGGCGGTGGAGCAGCCGGCGCCTGCATTGTGTCACAGTTACAAAACCCGTATTGTCTTGATAAAAATTAAACAGAAACAGTATCCTGTATAAAGCAGTCATATGCGCATGTCGAAGCGCGCGGTTGCGTTTGTCCACACCCGCGACATTGCTGCAGAGCAGGCTCTTGTCCGCGAAAAGTGGAAGCTCGTGCATGCCAATGTGAAGCTGGACCAGGCACTCACAGCATTTCTTACGCAAGGTCTTGATAATTGCGGTATCAAGATAACTCAACTTGCTTTTGAGTTGGTGCAGCAGATTCTAAATCCCAAAGGCTATGTGCGTCTTGATCACAAGTCTGAATTGTCCAACATTGGAGCCCTCGTACGCACTTCCTCCAGTGCATGGGGCGAGCGAGGAAAAAATATTGCTACAAGGTGGGATTTCGGGGATTCTTGGATGCTGCGCAGTGGATCTTGGGCGGCCGAAAATCACTACAAAGAACTTAAACTAAAGGCAGTTAAAGATTTTTGTAAAAAAACTGAGTTGCCAGAGGTAGGTAGAGATCACAGAGCGACATATATTGGCGGCGGAGGGACAGAGCCGGACACGAAGTTTGCACTCACGGTGCTTGATACTGAACAAAAGCACGTCAAGTGTTTCACAGAATTGCCAAACAAAAACATAGCAAGATGGCAGACAACGTGCTCAACACAAATAGAAGCCAATTTGCTGAAATTGTACGAGGACGAGAATTATGCAGAGATAAGTAAGAAAGATAACGTGAAACATTTAGAACCATATTGGAGATTCGCTTTGCGTATAAAGAAATGGCAAGACACAGGTGGTGGGGGTGGTGCTGCTGCGGCTGCTCCTGTTGTTCTTGGTGCTGTTGCTGGTGTTCCTGCTGGACCGCTTTTCGCAATTGATCTGACCACAGCTACAAAAGCTGTAGCAATTGATCTAACCACAGCAGCCGGTTTACCAATTTCACATGCTTTCTTGCAAGAAATTAATGATGGTGAAGAAACTATTGTAACAACTAAATTTCAGAAAGGTTCGAATGTTCCCACCAAAGACGCTTGGAGACAATTTTTAATCGACAACGACTCAACAATGTCCAATGAGGACAAAAGGCAGTTGAAAAATGGAAACAAAGCTTATGTAATTGGACAAGTTAAAAAATTCCTCAAGGATAAAGACATAGCGACTTTTAAACTCGATGCAGAAGCACCAGCTTCTCAGCAAAAAGCATTATCTGAGGACAATCCTAGGGGGACAGGACTGGCTAAAACAATTCGAGATGAATATGGGTATTGGTTAAAGCACCGGACTTGTACCGCAAACGAAAAACCCGATGTTGTGCTAAAGGTTGGCTATTTTTCAGAACACACTGGCTTGTACACACAACGCTGTATAATTGCAGAGATTGATGGTCATGATAAAACAGCTTACCCGGGGAATGACAAGCGCAAAGTAGATTCGATCAAATTGGCGCAAAAGTTGATGACATCGACAAGTGCGCAGGCAGTTTTGCAGCCTGAAACATACCATATTCGAACCAATTTGTACGAGTACTTGCATGATCACATACAGAATTCCTTGCTGGCAACGACCAATGTTGAGTTGCCTGATTTCGAGGAGTTTATCAAGACGCTCACCAGTAGTGGCAAATCAAACGAAACGCAAAAATTTTTAGAAGCTGTGCATTGGGTACACCACTTGTTTCTGGCAAAAGTTAAAATAGCGTTTTTAATTCATATGCGTGAGGCGGAAAACATAGACATGTTTTCCAACGACAAACGTGATCCGCGTATGCGAGATCACTATTTCTTTGTTAATTTCACCGGCTATCATTTGCCAGACAAACTCGTTTTCCAACACGCAACTGACCAAACAACAAAGAAGTGGCTAGAAGGTCAATTAATGCTGCTCACACGGCCGAAAATTAAGTGTAATGAGAACGATACAGCACAATGGAAATACACACCAGTTGTAAATGCGAGTTCTACACAAGCACAAATGCGAAACTGGCACGCAAAAGTGCGACATATGCAGCTGCCTTTATTCCCGTACGAGGAGAATCGCTTTATGCACATTGCCTGTGCTACCGTGCAGCGGGTTGATATGACCAAGTTGTGTGAAATTGTAAAAGATGCAGCACACCAAGCATTAGTTGATTACAACTATGCGAGGCAACTGCGAAACAGGGGAACAACCGACGATGCTTTGCCGATATTGCTCAGTAGACAGTTTCCTGATCGGCATTTTTTGACTCGAAGCCAACAGTTTGATCGCACCCAGTGGTGGAATACAGGGGTTGTACCTTTACGACAATGTTCTCAACTGCATCCGATGTATGACCAAATCGAGTTCAATTGGGGCTATGAGACGCCTGAGCGAAAAAGAATTTACAATGAGTATGACCCAAGGTGGGACCAAATAGACGTGCGCATGCATTTTTTTCACAACCAGATGATCATCAAGACAGAGTGGCAAAAAGCCGCTAATGGAATGTGGTTTATCCAAGACTACGTAGACTTTATGGGCATGATACAGCAGCTTCCTGGAATCAATGACACCACAAGTGGCTGGCGCACATGCTCACAAGTACTTAAGGACCAACTACCCAATTGCGAAGTCGAGTCGCAGCTTCCTGTCATTCTTCCTGTTCACGAGCGTGCATGTCACCGCTTCAGCGTGCTGTCGTGGTTTTTCGACTGCAGAGATGCAGGTGCGTGCCAGTACAAGTGGGAGAACTGGGTGCTCGAATACTTTGGGGTGGACAAAAAAGAGGAAGGACCTAGTGATTTCGAGAAATTTGCACATGTTGAACAGTTGCCTGAACCACAGTGGCAATATTTTTCAAACCCATGGTTTGCAATCGTTCTGTTTCTCGAGCAAAACTTCCGCAATGCTATTGCTCCAATGCATTACAATTTGTTTCATTTTGATAACGAACATCCAAAGAAAACTTCAACACTACAAGAAGTGGCAAAGATAATGTTCAACAGACAAACATCGATGCTAAATAATAGGTCTGTGTTCCACGGCTTGCAGGTAGGCAACAGCAACGGTGCGTCTCTGTTGAGCTTTCAACGGTATGATGCTGTTAGTAACAAAGACATGACGTTGCGCGAGCGTATTATGTCACAGCTACATGAAGAGCTACCTGGTCTTGATCCCTTTCTGAAAAAGTACATTATGCAGTTTAGAATTCCAGATGCCGAGCTCTTTTTGCGCATGATTCGGTGTCCCAACGTCTTGGCTTTGCGTGAGCTCGCTGTGCAGCATAGACACCTACTCGGGGGTCAGAGCACGGCGAGTTCCGTGCAGCCACTGTACCACGTGCAAAACACTTTAAAATACTTTCCTATTGCTGTTCAGTCTGAGATTTTATATATGCTTAAGTTTGTCGAGCGTGACGACAGTGTGTACGTGCACAGCCCTGCTATTCATGAGCAAAAGTTAATGCTCGTGTCTCAGAATGTGATGCGGCAGTGGATTAAACACACGTTGGAGGTTGCTGCGCGTGTACAGTCACTCCGGACACCTTTACAAGTAAAATGTTACATGTTTACCATGCCTACAGCTTTCTATAAGCTCAAGAACCTGTTTTACACAACAGAAGCTATGATGAATTATGCCTCAAAGCGTGCAATTTTCTTCGTGCTACTACAGATGCGTCTTGCGTTGCTCATGTTCAAATATGCACAAGTAGAATACAGTAATCCTCTTGTGCAGTTATTTGCTGAGAATAAGTCAGTGAACGAGTCGGGGAATGAGGTGTTTTGCCACAAAACTTACCAGACACGAATTTGGAAAGATCAACCTCCAGTACGTTGGACGCCAGGAACATGTCTGCAGAGTTGGCCTTGTAGAGATACAAACCAATTTCAGATCCCATGCAAAGAGATCCCGTCAGTCTTGTATGTATTAGCAAGTACCGCAAGCAATTCTGTCCTTGACAACAATTTGTTAACAAGTAGTACTTTATCAACAAGATCTACACTTTTGGTGACTGTGGAACCCAGCGAACACACAAAGAGTGGTCCCTTTGAACACTTATTCACGGAGGACAAAGATGTCCAACACGTAAAGACAACCAATGGTGTAGACGAAAATAATCCTGATATGCTGGAAGAAGAACGTTGCTTTTGGCTTCTGCTCATCTACTCACGCCCTCAATTGAACAATTTCACTGCTGAGGACATGACAACTGTACGTCAAATACACACAGAGCAGGACAAAGACAATAAGAAAAAAGATACGATTGTAGCCACGTTGACATATGAAGTGTCAGATCACAAACTGATGTGTACTATTCAAGATGACACCACAGCACCTTTGTTTTTTGAGAAGCTTGCGCACAAAACTAACAATATAGAACGATTCCCAGCCTATGTGTGTGAAATTATCACAAAGGTGCCAGATCGTAAGTATATATATGTGCCAGATGTATTTGCTAAGCAACTGCGGAAGGATAAAAAGTGTTTACATAATATTGTTTTTGAGTATGATCAAACATATTGGAAAATGGTGTGCGTGGGCACGCGTGCTTGGGCATGGAAACGATTGATGACCAAGAGTATATTTTATAACGCATTTCAAAAGGTCATGACACGATCTTCTGTGCAACTGTCTCTGTATGGACATGCAGAAGTTCCTGAAGATCCTGCTTCGAATTTCAATTTGAAAACTCTGTTGCAACGACACAATTTAACTACACCAGTATTTGGTGACTTGCAAGACAAACAAGAAATGTTGAAAGCAAACCATAAACCTAAATTGACGCAGCTTATTTTTAGTGAATACACAACCACAAATAGACGAGGTTCAATCGACAATTCCACAACTGAATTTCGAGAAGTCAAGATACCAAATATGACTAGACAGGTACAATTTGCCAGATATTTCAGTGGTCATGTTGAAGAAATAAGGCAAGAGATGTGCAACAGATTTATGCTTGTGGACAAGAGGATTTGCGCAAAGTTAATGGAGGCTGGCATGGCACGAAGTTCACAAGAGCTAGAAGCTAATGAAGTGCTAGTGTATAGGTCGTATCTTTATACGCTCAAAACAAATCCACATATGATTGTTAAGTTCAAAAACCAAACGTACATCAGGTTTCCTCGAGCATACGCTGTTATACGCTGCAATGGCATGGATGAATACAAGACGGGGAAAATCGTGCTCTCTTCCGAGGATTACACGTATGGCACATGCTTTGACACGCGCACGTACAGTTGTCTACGTTATAAACAACGACTCAAGGCCGATTCCGAGGACATGATGTCCTTGATAAAATCTATAACCAAAAAGGAAAAAGTAATTCCATGGTCTTCGACCAATGACCTTACACTTTCCGAAAAATGCAACAAATTCATTTACACAGACAAAACAAACAAAACACTGTTTGCATGTCCAGTAAAGTCAGTGATTTGGGCCGATGCTACAGACGACCGGAGTCAAAGTCTTCCAATTGAATGTCAAAAGCATATGTACACGTTACCTGACTTGTTTACCGAAAATAATAATAAGATTCAGAAATTGAATTCTCTGTGCCAAAAGCATAAACACGCATGGACTCAGGGCATGGACGAGGGCATTGGGGAAACTGACAAATGGATAATTCTACGATGCACAACTAAATACATATATGGCTCCGACAGCGAAAACAATCTCCAGTTCAACGACAAAAATTTTGAGAATGAGCTGTTGAAGAATATAATGGAAAAAATAAACACACGCACTACTACACCCTCTTCTACTGAGTAAAATTATACACTTACATACAGTACTCACATTTTGTCTCACAGTTTGTCTTCCAGTCTGTCTTCCAGTCTGTCTTCCAGTCTGTCTTCCAGTCTGTCTTCCAGTCTGTCTTCCAGTCTGTCTTCCAGTCTGTCTTCCAGTCTGTCTTCCAGTTGGTCTTTGGGTTCCACAAGTTCGTGTTTGAGTATGATTGCTTCTGGAATCTCTTCCGACTCACACACAGAAATAGAAGCAGAGGAAGAACTAGATGAAATAATACCCATGAGAACTATAGCAATTACTGCTGGTAGGAGCGCTGAAATTGATAACATGGTCGCCGCTATTGCTATGTTGCTTGCGTTTCCGTCCGATGAGGCAAGAAAGTTGCCTAGCCATGTGTCTTTGAACGTCATGAAAACAGTTACAATTGCATGCGAAGAAATAAATTCCCACTGACCCACTATTTGGAATAACACAAGACACGTTGCCGTAACCAGCGGAACTGAGGACGCATGCATTGCGAGAAGAAACGGGAAAACTAGATGTTTGCTGCGCAAATTGTTCACATAGTGTAGAAAACCTGCTAAATCACTTGCTGCTTTCTGCGACGAATGGTTCGATGGATTATTTTGCGTTGCTACTACAACAAAAACACACACCAGAAAAAGCTCCCAAACACAACACATAACCCCCCCCCATAAAACACCGAAAAAATACCCGTACATAATCTTGCTAACGTGAATGAGAGGGAAGCAGAAAAGAACTTGCACAGCATGTATACACAACAACACAAGCAGAACGTTGTGAGGGTAATGAGTATCGATTGCTTGCACGCTTTGCTTCACATGCGTCGAAAAATTGCGCCAAACATGTACATCGAGTGAGTTCGGAACATACTCTCTCGTCGCATATGTTCCCAGTAGCCAAAGAAACACGCTGAAAACAACTGGAATTATTAGCATGTACCACAACAATCGCTTAATCCGCGGATTCTTGTTAGTTGCTTCAATAGTTCCAACACTTTTGCTGTGTGCGTCTCCTTGCAAACATTCGTCACGAGCGTTTTGTAACGCTACTGTGTAAAACATAAAATAATCTTGTTTAGTACCTTAAAAGCTCATATATTCTTTAGCAAGGGTGACACGGCACTAAAGGTTATTTAGCATCCAAAGAGCATGGGAGGCTCAGCGCAGGTTATAATTGACGCAGCATCGCTAGTAAGACGCACAGAGGGAGCAGTCACATATCAGATTGCTACAGCTCTGCAGTCTACTCTAAGGTTATTGCTAGACCCCGAGTATTCGCTAGCTTGTGTACTACTGATGTGTATATTCACGGAGTGTGCAAGCAGGGTGCAAGGTGTTGATGTAAGCATTGCTAAACAAGTTCTTCTGTCGCAGCTGGGGTTCAGTTTCATCTCTGCTGTGGACTATGCTCTGAGTAAAGCCGCAGTTTCCACGATGACCATTTTCCTGCTACGCACATACACTCTATGTCTCCCCAGTGTTATTGGTGCTGTAAGTCCTGCAATGCTTGCTGACAAGTATGTGCAGACGGCAATCGTCTCATATGTTTACAGATATGCACAGAATTCAAAGCAAATTGTAAATGGCATTGACTGGGGGGCAACACCAATATATTTATGCTTATTGGGTGTGGTTGTGTTCAAACATCGGGCTTTTGTCCAGAACCCCGACAGAATCAAGAACCCCGACAGAACCCCCCACATCTTGACATATGTGTTTCAGGGTTTTCAATTGCTTTTGCTCGATGTGCTGACTCAAACTGTGTTCGACAGCGCTGTGCGAGCACCAAAGCTGGCAAGAACAGTGCTAACTCTAGGATTGGTTGTTGCCGTTGATTTGCTGTGTCCTACCAGCTGGAACACTCTGCACAACGTACGTTCGTACGCTGTATTGAAGGCAGCGCAGCAGATTAACAGATTTGAGCTCTTGTATTTCAACGCTGGGAATACATTTGCTTTGGCAATTCTGCTACTGTGTACACGCAGCGCGATTCCAAAAGACATCCTCATCAAAAATCTCATGCCCAAAACTCAGCTTCACGACGCTGTAACAATGGCTTGTTATGCGATTGCTGACGTTGTGTGTGTTGCTAGCATCAATGTACTATTACAAGACTTTCTAGCAGAAAGTGTGTCGTCGTCACGTGTTGTGCAGTTCTTATCAGTTTCTGTAACTGCTGTCGTGGCGTTCAGTATACAGAAGATTTTGCAAAGCTAGGTTTCTGTCACTGCTAACAATGTGTATGCCCGCTGTAAGATTGCATTAGAGGGATCCCTTCCTTATGCATAAGAGCAAGCGATGCCTGCATCTGCTTGGTGGAATGCCAGATATGCATGAACTCGAGACATGCCTCGTTGATATTGGCGTCATCCCTACAGAGCCATGTACAGGTGCGGCACACGCTGCAGTAGGCGGATGCCATGGGCATGTGCTTTGTAGCGGACATGCTTGCTATCTGCTCAAGAATGCCATTCTTGCCATGCAAAAGTGTGCTCGAGAAAGCTAAAACAAGAGCAGCAGCCGCTGGGCCCACATCCACAGTGCCTGCATGCTTGCAGACAGCACACACGCGCATAAGGACGTTTGAAATGCCTCCCGTTTAAAATGCCTCCCCGGAAACGATTCTCCCCGGAAACGACTTAGTACGTGCCCTGGTACAAATCGATTATCTCCCGGAAACGATTATCTTCCGGAAACGATTATCTTCCGGAAACAATTATCTTCCGGAAACGATTATCTTCCGGAAACGATTATCTCCCGGAAACCTTTAACAGAAAACCCGCCAACCCCCGCCAAACAGAAAGCAACATGCCGCAGATGAGCAGCGTGATTGTAGTGCCTATATGCGGTCATCTGCCGCACGACACCGAAGGCAAACTGCTTCGCATGGGCAACGACGCCACGGGCAAAGTGGTCGCCGCGCACAGCCTGTCGAGATCCTCCCCGCTCCGCAAGAAGCTGTACGAAGAGGCAATGTGCATCAGGATCGAGGAAAAGAAAGGCTGGCTTGCCGTCAGCACTGACGAGTTTCCAGCTGGCGATTTGGAGGGCGCCGCGCAGGCATCGCTCGCCATAGCCTGCTACTACCTGGAGCTTGACGACCTCGAAAAGGGTCGCAAGTGGTTGGAGAAAGCGCAGGATGAGGCGCCCAAGGACAAGATAATCCTGTGTGCATTCATCGAGTACAACATGGAGCAGGTCAATATCATCATGCAAAAGTCCTCTGCCGCGTCGACGCCTGCGCAGTCGACGCATGCGTCGACGCCTGCGTCGACGCCTGCGCAGTCTGGCAGGTCCAGCCCTGTGGCCCCCTCCGAAGCACGCCCGCTGGATCCATCTTCCTTGGCCCGTGATCTAGCCAACATCACCTTGTAGAGCTGACCTTGTAGACGGCTGATTAGGAAGCAGAACAACAAATGGAATAAATGGTATTTAACATGTTCAAAATTCCCGGACCCTTGCCCATGAGCATCCCCACGAGCATCCCCCCTCGTCGTGCAGGCATCGTTTTGACGGCCTTGTCTGACGATTTGCGTGCCCTCGGGAGTGCAGTAACGGACGTTGTTGTACCGCAGCTGATCAGCAGCTACGACGCCATGTTCGCGCAGCATGGCTTCGCTGGCACCTTACTGCAGTGGGGGGCGACAGGCATCAACTGGACGCTCAACACGAGCACCTTCGTCCATGACATGGGCTTGGAAGGCTTCAGGGATGCAGTGCAAGCTGCATTGGATGCAGGCCGCATGTCGGTGTTAAACACCACCACAGTTCACAGGCAGCAGGGGCTTGGCGGTCGTGTCCAGGCACAGCCCCAGGCACAGCCCCCGGCACCGCCCCCGGCACCGCCCCCGGCACAGCCGCAGGCACAGCCCCCGGCACCGCCCCTGGCACCGCCGGCACAGGCACAGCTACCTACGGGACCGCTGGCACCGGCTCCTTACTCCCTGCGGAGGAGGCCCGCCGCCGGCCCGCCCAAGAAAAAACAACGCACCTAGGCAAGCGTAGGCTGCCGCTAAATGAGAGAGTATGAGCATGCTCTTTTATTGATCACGAGAAACATTACAAGAAACAAAACCAAAAAACGTGTAAAGGTCTCTCACAACCACTCTCACAACCACTCTCACAACCACTCTCACAACCAGCTCCTTGCGCACAACCAGCGATCACTCCCCGCGAAGTGAAAATTCGCAAACTTATTTTTTCGAGTAAGAGCTCTGTTTCTCTTCAAAAATGCTGTCCAGTCAGCATACCCCAACCAGAGAGCTACTTTGCTTTTAAGAAGATATGGTTCATTACTTTTGTGAAACTCTGTGGTTATTTTGGTGTAGAAGCGCACTTCAGTGTCATTTGTCGAATCTCCATAGCATAAAGATTGCTTGATTTTCCATTTGCTTTTGAGCTGTTTGTGCTGCACATAAAGGTGATCCATGCATATCGAACACAGCATACGATGCTGTGGATCAACATGATCGATACTCTCGAATCTTATACACCTCTGTTTGCAGTGCATACAAAACCGCATGCATTTTAGTACACATAAAACCCTTTGTGGTAGCATTTTATGGAGAACAGGAACGTTTGTGAAAGTGACTGAAATGCTCCTTCGCATTTGGACACTGATGTGCTTATTCGTTTGCAAGAATTGAACCACATTCATCACAACTATTCCATGATTGCCTCGCATGTTGCAAATGCGATCATCTTTGATAGTTATTGATCTAATTTTCCACTCCATGGCGTCTATAGTTACATTTCCTTTTTTTTTTATATTTTGCATATGCTTTTCTTCTCCTGTAACAATAAAAGAATTGACAGAGAGCTCATCAAATTCCAACGATAAATTGAGAGGCATTCGCATTTGCACAATCTCCCCTTCACGTGGAACAATGTTCCTTATCCACAATTGCTGCAGTCGAGGAGAGAGTGCAAATTTTTGTTCATATTCCAGCGTCTTGCGATTAAACACGATTTTCTGCTCATGTTGAGTGAACGATGAATCCGATAAAGACCAAAAGCGGAGATACTTGTTGAAGCTCGAATGCTTTGTCGAGTCAATTACTTTCAAGAACTCTTTGCATACAAGAGAACATAACAGTAATTGCTCTATATCTAGCTTTTCAATGATCAAGTTCAGCACATCCTGCTGCTGAATAATCTTTGCACCCAATTTACTCGGAGAGATTTCTCTGCTCTTGTGTTTGTTGCTTTTTGAGTGCTTGCACTTCGAGTTCTTGCACTCAAGAACAGTCTGCATGTTGTATTTTTATTATCACGGAAAGCAGCACCATCAAACTAACTAGATTGTTTTCTAGGTTGTTTATTTGAAAATCGAGTCCAAATCTAGCAACGAGTCCAAAAAGCTTTGCGCGGGACTGTTGGCCACACACACACACACACACACACACATCTGCACAACAGCGAGCCTCAGAGCTGCTCTCCTAGCTGCTCTCGGAGCCGCTCTCGGAAGCTTTGCGCCTTCCGCGTTCACATACCGCCGAGAGCTCAGCACAGCACCTTCCTTTGAAAACCTCCATGCGTGCACCCATGTGCTGTAGTGTCAGCAACCACGAGTTGGTGCTCTGCGCATCAGGGGTGCAGTAGATGGAAACCTCCAAGCTGCCCTTCCATGGAGTTGCGATGTAGAAGCTGTTTGGATCACGCATGCTATACATGAGTACCAGACCCTTGATGTCCAGATCAACCAGCCGAAACTTGCGCCAGATTCCTGCTTGCAGCTGCTCGAAGTATATGCACAGTTCTCCATTCTTCGCTGTCATGACCACTTGCAGTTTTGAGGGTGTGAAACGAGAGTTCTTGATGACGCAGTGTCCTTCCATGTTTATAGCATGCGTGCCAAGCGACTCCCAGCGGCGGAAATCAATCTCGCTGTGCATGTTGAACGGAACGGAGGAGCTCTTCTCTATCAAGCCCCGACCCTTCTTCTTGTGCTCTTGATCCACGCCTGCACTCTGAGAGCGCGGCATCAGTTTTTTTTGCGTCAAGGGAGCAGTGGCTGTGCTTGCTGACATGCTGCCCGTCGCCCGGGCAGACCCCCGCGCCGCCTGCATTCCGGGGGATAATCGTTTCCGGGGGATAATCGTTTCCGGGGGATAATCGTTTCCGGGGGATAATCGTTTCGGGGCAATAATCGTTTCCGGGGGATAATTGTAGGTCTCTTTTGACATCTCTTTTGACATCTCTTTTGTATTTATAATCTCTTTTTATATTTATATATATATATATATATATATCTATTTAATATAATACTAAGTTATGTAATGATTAGTACCAATGCTTAAGTACCA